>Ga0302320_10006482_pt1 | contig 25962 bp, 20 predicted proteins | sample Bog_T0_3_FD_202130 | JGI IMG/M metagenome (GOLD analysis project Ga0302320, IMG submission 202130) | Peat permafrost microbial communities from Stordalen Mire near Abisko, Sweden - Bog_T0_3 | ecosystem: Environmental > Terrestrial > Soil > Wetlands > Peat | place: Sweden: Abisko, Stordalen Mire... | reverse complement strand
TTCTGTCGATTCCCGGCTTCGTCGCGCAGGATGTAGATCTTCTTTTTGTTGGCGAATTCCGTCAGTCCACCCGCACTGCTGATGGCCTCCAGAAGAGTCATATTCGGAGTCATCTCTACCGGGCCAGTCTTTGCCACTTCGCCCATCAGGTAGACCATCTTGCTGTGGATTGAAGCCACGACAACGGAAACGTTCGGGTCCTGAATAAACTTCTTCAGTTTGGCCGCAATTTGATCCGCCAATTGCAGCGGCGTCAGGCCAGTGGCCTTAATATCACCCACGAGCGGCATGGAGATCATGCCGTCAGGCCGGACAAGGATGCTGCCGGACAGGGTTGGCTCTTTCCACACCGTGATCGCAAGCACGTCGTTGCCGCCAATCACGTAAGAACTGTCTACCGTTGCGGCCGTCTGCACTGGCGTTGTGGCGGATTGGCCCGGCGCTACGGCCGTCTGCATTGGCACTGCGGCAGGTTGATCCGGGGTTGCGGCTGGTTGAGCAGCGGCTGGAGCCTCAGAGGGCGTTGTCGCGGGCTCTTTGGTCTGTGCGGAGCACATGAGTCCCGATGCAAGTGCTGCAATCATGAGAAGATTTCGCGAATTCATCTTGCTACTCCCGTACGGCTCGAAGCAGACTGTGAATCGATTCCAGCCTGTTTCAGTTTGTAAAGCAACGCCTTGTAACTAATCCCAAGCTCATCAGCTGCGCGCTTGCGATTGCCGCCAGTGGCGGCCATCACTTCAGAGATCATCCGGCGCTCGATCTGCGTGGATGCCACCCGCGCTGCCTGTTTCAATGGCGGGGTTCGCCGATTGGCATTCAGTTTCGTCGCGGCGGCCGCGGCTTTGAGTGCGGCGAGGGAGATAAACTGATCGTCAATTGCAGCGACTGTCTTCATGGCAGTTTCAAATTCGGCCAGATTGTCGGGCCAGGTATGCTCCATCAGGAAACCAATGACTTCCTCTCGCAGAGTCGGCTTGGGGCGGTCAAACTGCCTCGAGTAGTGTGTCAAAAGATCGTCCGCGATCGAGATAATCTCGCTCTTGCGATAACGCAACGGAGAGATCCGAAGCGTTACGGTGGAAATGAAGTAACAGAAATCCTCCCGCATACGCCAATCCCTGACGTCATCCAGGAGTTCTCGGCTTGTGCCGCAAACAATACGGCAGCTCTGCGACCAATCCAGGTGGCGATAAGCATTGACAAGCCAATTCTGCAGGTCGGGGCTCAAATCTCCAATCTCTGCCAGATACATCGTTCCCTTGGTGGAAAGCAGATCGGAAAGGGCCTGCTCGGTCGCGTCAGCACTCTCCATTTCAGTATACGTGCCGCGGCTCCGGCGCGACATGGCGTGGATCTGGCGGGCAATCGACCGCTTGCCGACACCGTGCTCCCCCGCGATAAGAACGGGGCAGTCGGTTTCCGCAATGCGCGCGATCCCGAGCTGAAGCTGGCCCGGTATCGGGGCACAGGGCTTCATATGTCGTTTCAGGCCGGGAATCGTCGCACCATCTGCCATTTGAGAGTCCTGGGGCTCCATCCATGGCATAGCAATGTGGGTTCCAAACTGCGACCGTGGTGTGGGATGATGGTTTGCCGTGTTATTGCTCTTGTTACCCGTGCTTTGTGTAAGATAATGTGCACGATGGTGGGAAAACTTTTTCCCATCGAGGTGATCGGATTTCCCCATTTCGGGTGAAGAAAAGTGGAAACTCTTTTCCACTATCGCGGCCGAATCTGTTCCGCGCTTTGCGGGTTCAGACGATTTGCGCTGGATTGAGGGATATATTCTTCGGCACTCGGATTGCTAAATGAAAGATACTGGATGAGTATGTCTCAAGTGCCATGACGATTTCTATGACTCAGGAAGCGAAGTTGCAGGAGGACGCCAGAAGATCCTGGCTCCCGCGAGACCGGCATCTCCTATGGGGCGCAATGCTGATTGCTGCGCTCGTGGCGGCAGCGTATCTCCGGGTCCTCATTAAGCTTGTAATTGACTGGTGGCAGATAGAGGATTTCTCGCACGGCTTCCTGGTTCCTCCCTTTGCGGCCTACGTATTGTGGAGGAAGAGGGCCCAACTTCTTCAAACCGAGATTGCGCCCACCTGGAGCGGGGTGGCGGTTGTTTTCTTCGGACTGCTGATCCTTCTTCTGGGAGTCTATGGGTCGGAGTTGTTTCTTTCCCGCATCTCACTCGTCATCGTAATGGCTGGACTGGCGCTTGGCTTTGGCGGATGGAAGCTGCTTTCCGAAATGCGGTTTGCCCTCCTTGTTTTGCTTCTGGCCATTCCGATTCCCGCGATTGTTTTCGCGCACATCACGCTGCCGCTGCAGATGCTGGCCTCGAAGCTGGCAAGCGGTTTGCTGCCTCTGTTCGGGGTTCCGGTATTACGCGAAGGAAACATCATTGAGCTGCCCGCGATGAGCCTGGAGGTCGCGGAGGCCTGCAGCGGGATTCATTCGCTCATAAGCCTGCTCACTCTTTCGGTCTTCTACGGCTATTTCCTGGAGCGGCGTACGTGGCAGCGAGTGGCGCTGGCGCTGGCCAGCGTACCCATTGCGATTGCCGCCAATGCGCTGCGCCTGCTGGGCACAGGCCTTTGCGTTCAGTACTGGGATCCAGATAAGGCACAGGGATTTTTCCACGAGTTTCAGGGCTGGGTCATGTTTCTGGTGGCGCTCGCATGCCTGGTTGCCGTCGATCGGGTCTTCTGCTTGTTTCCGCTCAAAAAGAGGGGGCAGGCATGAACCGGCTCCGTTTCTGGACGGTCGCAGTACTGCTGGCGGGCACCGTAGTCATTTTGTACGCGCGAGCAAATAGCGATGTAATTCCCGCGCGCGAGCCTTTGGCGCAGCTTCCGGATTCCATAACAGGCTGGACGAGCAGGGATTTGCCAATCGACCAGGAGACTCTGGATGTGCTTGGCAACGGAGATTTTCTCTCCCGCGACTACATCCAGAAGGGACAACCAGCCCCGATTGATTTGTTCATCGGTTATTTCCCCACGCAGAGATCTGGCAGCTCGATCCATTCGCCCAAGAACTGTCTGCCTGGGTCGGGGTGGATGTTTGATTCGTCGCGTTATCTTGACCTGAATGACGCCCAGGGCAAAGCGCATCGCGTGGGTGAGTACGTCATCAGCGATGGACAAGCGAAAGAATTCGTCATCTACTGGTACGAAGCCCATGGTCGCAGCGTAGCCAGCGAGTATTGGGCCAAGATCTATCTGGTCGCCGACGCCATGCGCACCAATCGCACGGATGGTGCGCTGGTTCGTATCATCACGCCGATTTTGTCAGGCGAAGGCGAACCGCAGGCAAAAGCCCGGGCTGAAGGCTTCGCGGCCCAGCTCGCGCCCATGCTTACGCGCTTTATTCCCGGCTAGGCCGGTGGAAAGAACAGGGGATAATGCCCTGGTTTGATGAAGGGAAATGGGCTGTCGTCGCGCCTATGACAGCCAAGAAGGATGGAAGTTCATGAATAGTACGCCAGAGGCACTTGATCGGAGCCACAATCAGTCGCTGAGAAATTCGCGGCGGCGCGGATTTCTTGCATTCACTACCCTCTTTGTTGCTCTTGCTGTCTTGTCCGGATGTCACACCGATCCCGACGTCGCGAAGCAGAAATACCTGGAGAGTGGCAAACACTATAGCGCCGAGGGAAAGTGGCGCGAAGCCGCAATCCAGTTCTCCAACGCGTTGAAAATCGACAGGAACTTTCCTGAGGCACATTACGAGCTGGCGCAGGTTTATCTGCATATGGGCCAGGCGAGACAAGCCTTTGGCGAATTTCAAAAAACCGTGGACCTGGATCCGACTAACTTCCCCGCCCGCATCTCGATGGCGAATCTCCTGGTCAGCGCCGGCAGGATTGACGATGCCGAGGAACAAGCCAAAGTTGTATTGGCGGCACGGCCCAACAACCCCGATCTTCACGCGCTGCTTTCCGCCATCGCCTTCAAGCGCGGAAACCGCGATCTAGCCCTCACCGAGATGCACCGCGCGCTGGAGCTTGACCCGAACCGGTCAGTATTCCATGACAATCTCGCGTTTTTGCTTTCCGCCGATCCCAGCAACTCGGCTTCGACCGAGGAGGAGCTGAAGAAAGCGATTGCGCTGGATCCAAAATCCGCGAGCCCGAAGATGCTGTTGATGGCTTTTTACATCAAGACCAACCGCTTCTCGGAAGCTGAACAGATCGGCTGGAGCACCGTGGCTGCCGATCCTAAAAGCCTGCCGGCGCGGCAGAACCTGGCGCAAGTGATCTTGAAAGAAGGAGATCAGGCCAGAGCCGAGCAGGTGCTCCGCCAGGCGTCGCACGAACTCGCCGACAATCCCCAGGGGGTTCGCTTACTCGCCGACTACTACACATCGAGCGGACAGTTCGACAAGGCCAAAGCCGAATTCGCCGATCTCGCCGCCAAACATCCCTCCGATGTCCCCTTACACAAGGCATATGTGCGTGCGCTCATTCAGGTCAACGATTTGGGCACGGCCCGCACCGTGATCGCCTCGTTAATGAAGAAGAATGCCAAGGATCCTGAAGTCATCGCATTGAATGGCATCGTGTTGATCGATGCCGGCAAGGCCAATGAAGCCGTAAATGCCCTGGAGCTCGCGGTCAAGGATTCTCCCAAAGACCCGTTCCTGCAGTACTGGCTAGGCAGGGCCGCGCAGGCCAGTGGCGATAACGATCTGGCTGAGAGAAGTTTTCTCGAGGTGCAGAAGCTGAATCCTTCCGTGCTTGTTGCCGAAGACGCGCTGGCAAGAATTGCAGCTGAGCGCGGAGATATGAGCCTGTTGGCGTCTGTGGCCGACAAAACCATCACCGCGGCACCGCATTTCGCCGGAGGGTATGTTTGGCGCTCTATTTTCGAACTCAGTCATAACGATTCCGCCAAGGCGGAAGACGATTTGAAGACTGCCATCGCCGTTTCTCCCCGGGATCCCCAGGGCTATCTCCAGCTTGGCAAGCTCCGTTTGTCGCAGAAGCGTTATCCAGAGGCCGTCTCGCTGCTGGAGCAGTCTCTTGAATACGACCCCGATTCCGTGGAGGCGCTCCACTTTCTGATAAGTTACGACGAGTATCAGAAGCAGCCGGACAAGGCTCTGGCCCGGGTCAACGCGCAAATTGCCAAGCGGCCGCAGAATAGCGGATTTTACGATCTCCTCGTGTTGTTGCAGATCCAGAGCAAGAACCTGGATCAGGCCGCGGCTTCGGCCCAGAAGGCCATGCAGCTCAATCCGCAAGACAACGAGGCCATCTTGCTCTACACGCAGACTGCGACGTTGCGCGGGCAGACCGCGAACGCCATTGTGGCGTGGCAGCAATGGCTCAATGGGCACCCTAACGATGCCTCCGCGGCTGCTCTGCTTGGGACCCTCGAGGAAGCGAACGGCAACAAAGTGCAGGCCGAGAGCGATTACAAAAGGGCGCTGCAGCTCCAGCCACGCCAGCCCCTGGCGGCGAACAATCTTTCCTATCTGATGCTCGAGAACGGCGAAAATGCCGATGTCGCACTGACCCTTGCACAGATCGCGCGGCAAAGCATGCCCGACTCGCCGAACACGGCCGATACCCTGGCCTGGGCCTATTACTACAAGGGCACCTATGGTTTTGCTCGAGACCTGCTTGAGGAAGCCCTGAGGGTCAACCCCGGCAGCGCGACCATGCAATACCACCTCGGCATGGTGTACAGCAAACTCAAGGATAAGAGCGGCGCGACGACTCACCTGAAGAAGGCAATTTCCCTTAGCCCCAATTCGCCGACTGCCAAGGATGCGCAAGCGGCGCTTGGCACTTTGGGTTGATTCGTCACCCGTAATCCGGCGCCGGTATTTGCAGGCTTGGAATTGACTGCATGTGCGTTTGCGAAATCTCTTTTGACGGGCTTCGTCGCCGGTGGCGAAGCCGGAAATGATATGTCGAATACAAAAACCATTGCCAGGAACAGCGGGTGGACCGGACTGGAAACCATCACCAGCACGCTGGTTGCTGCCATCACTTCAATCGCAATTGCGCGCACCCTGGGCCCATCAAAAACCGGGTACATCATTTACGTAACCTATATAGCCGGCATCGTCAGCACTCTCGGCGGACTCGGCATTGCCGCGGCCACCCGCAAATACATGGCCGAGTTCATCGGCATGGGCGACAAAGGCACGGCCAGATATATTTTTATTCGCACTTTCTGGATGCAGTTCACGATGGCTACAGTGGCTACCGCGGCCATCCTTTATTGGGTGCTTCACCGCGCGGACGCGGAATACCGCCTGGCCGCTTTTCTCATCGGTTTGAGCATCTGGCCCTCCATGGTCAATTCCATTCCAGCTGGAGCGAATGCCGCAACCGAAGACCTTGCCACCAATATTCCCGGCTCTATTGTTTCCGCCTTTGTCTACCTTTTTGCAATCTTTGCATGTGTGGTTTTTCATTGGGGAGTCACCGGGATTGGCGCGGCGTATTTTTGCATGCGGCTCGTGGACTTTCTGGTGCGTCTCTTCCCGACAGTGCGGCGCGTTCTGAAGTGGGAGCGGGGTCGTGCTCTCCCTGAGGGAGTGCGAACTCGCATGATCGCCTTTGCCTGGCAGAGCGTGACCACCATGCTTCTGTCCCTGGTGGTGTGGGAGCGATTCGAGGTCCTGCTGCTGGGTAGACGCTGCCCGGATATTCGCCAGATCGCCTATTACTCCATTGCCTTCAGTATGGGCAATATGCTGCTTCTCAGCTCGACGATCTTTGGGTCGGCTGCCGGCACGACGATCTATGCCCAATTTGGACGCGACAAGTCCAAACTGCCGGAGCTTACGTCTGCGTCGTTTCGATACTTGACGCTCACCTCCTTCCCCCTGCACGCGGTGGCGACGGCGTTGGCTTTTCCAGCGCTTGTCTTTCTGTATGGCGCAAAGTACCTTGACGCGGCCTTGGTGGTAACAATTGCCCCTTTGCTCTGCATGCCCAAGGCCTTTTCTGCCCCCATCATGAGCCTTTTGCAAAGTATGGAACGCCAGTTTTATGTGATCGTCACCATGGTCATCGCCAGCATGGTGGACGTAGGCGTAACGTGGTCGCTGGTTGCAACGCACGGTGCTGTCGGCGCCTGCATCGGCAGCGGAGCGGCGCAAATTACGGCTGTCGGGATCATGTGGACGGTTGCCGTTCGAAAATTCGGCATCAGGCTGCCGTGGATGCTGACGATCAAGGTCGCCGTGATTAGTACTGCGGCGGCATTGGCAGCGCATTTTGTGACCAGATTGCTTTCTCCGCTGTGGGGCATCTTACTGGGCGGATGCGCCGCTCTGGTTGTACTGGTCCTGCTGACCCGCTTGCTGCGCATTCTCGAGCCGCAAGACCAGGCGCGATTTGCTGAATTGTCAGCAGCATTGCCTGGACCGCTGGGCACGTTCGCAGACAGGACCCTCGCGCTGCTCATTCGCGTCGAGACCACGCCGATACGGGGAGAGATGGCCAAGTGATGAGAATTTCGCGATGCGCGAGAATAGACGCGAGGCGGCGCCTCGAATTGAGTTCAAGGCGACCAAAAGATAGGGCGGCGAATTACGGCGAGGAGGCAGCGTGCGACTGACAGCAGACTTCAAGGAAAATAATCTTGATGTTCTTCGGCTGTTCTTTGCCAGTACTGTTGTGCTGTTTCACACCAGCGCCCTGTCGGGATTGGCCGCACTTGCCCCGCTTGGCGTGTACTGCAACCCAAGTTTCGCCGTACGTGGATTCTTTGTCATCAGCGGGCTGTTGATCTACCGCAGCTACACCAGATCGTCGACGGTTCGCTCGTATCTCGAGAAGCGCGTGAGGCGCATCTATCCTGCATACTTCGTGATTGTCGTTGGAGCAGCAATCCTGCTTCCGCTGTTCAGTCCGCAGTTTCCTATCCACACGTATGGCTTTGGGTTCTGGAAGTATCTGGGCGCAAATCTGGTCTTTCTGAATTTCCTGGCGCCGAATCTGCCGGGGGTATTTACCTCGAATGAACTACAGGCCGTGAATGGCGCCTTGTGGACCCTGAAAATCGAAGTGGTCTTTTATCTGAGTGTGCCGATCATTTATCGCCTGTCGAAGAGATTTGGAACCAACCTGACGATTGGCACGATCTTCGTTCTCTCGTGCATCTGGAGATACACATTCTGGTGGCTCTCTCAGGTTGATCCCTCCCGGACCATTTGGCAAAAGCTCGACGTCCAGATTCCCTCGGCGATTGCATATTTTTGCGCTGGTATCCTGCTGCTCATCCACTTAGACAAACTGCGGGATCACGTGCTGCTGGTCGGAGTGATTGCGGCATGTGCATTTGCCGCGGATCTGCTTTGGGGACGAGAAGTGCTCGACCTGATTTCGATTTCCGGTTTCGTTCTCATCTGCGGGTTCTGGCGCTATCTGGGCAACTTCGCCAAATTCGGCGACTTCTCATACGGCGTGTACATCGTGCATTGGCCGATTCTGCAGTGCATGATCTGGTGGCATCTCGTGTCGCAAAATGCTGGGGCATTTCTTGGATTAGCATTGACCTTTGTATTCGTGGCGTCGTTTTTCATGTGGCATCTTGTCGAAAAACGATTCCTGGCGACCGGTTCGCATTACAAAGAGGCGCCGGCCGAGGCCAGTCCAACGGTTCGCAAAAGTTTGCCGGGCGCAGAAGCACCATGAAGATCTTGGCGCAGGATGAAGCTGATTTGAACATCAGCGCGATCATTACTCCCTGGATCCGGTGAGCCGGAGCTACTCCGCGAGACGACCGGAACCGCCGCCTTTGTTTCCAGTAGGAGACCACTTGAATTACCGCTCGGCTCCAGATCGGCCAGTTGAATTATCAAACAGGGCTTCGATCATGAGTTCACTCAAGGCAAAGCTCAACGGGATTCTGGACTCTTTTGACACGACAAAGCGCGTGGTGTTCTACGATTACCCCCTGCATGGCATGAATGTAGGCGATCTTCTCATCAGCCTGGGGTCAGAGCAGTTCTTGTCCGACCACAATATCCACGTTTGGAAACGCTACTCTGCCGACGACATGCCTGATTTCATCCGGGGCATGGAAGACGATGTTGTCATCCTATGTCATGGCGGCGGCAATCTTGGCGATCTGTGGCCGAACCACCAAGTAGGAAGAGAGAAAATTCTGGAGCTTTTTCCTCGCAATCGAGTGGTGGTTCTTCCGCAAACCGTGCACTTCGACTCCCAGGATCGCTTCCAGCAGGCGATGGGCAAATTTCGTTCGCACGGCAATTGCCATATTTTCGCCAGAGACAATCGCTCTCTCGACGCCCTGCAAAAGGCGGGCGTCGATCAATCGTCCGCGATGCCCGACATGGCGCAATACTTATGGGGAACGTTGCTCCCAGAAGCGCCCTCTTTCTACGAAGCCTATCCAATGCGATTTATGCGTCGCGATAAGGAATCAAAGACATCCGCAGTTCTGCGCGGTGGTCGAGACGCGGCACAAACATATGACTGGTCAGATATTCTTACCTGGTCAACGTCCCGCTTAATGCGTCTGACTCTCAAGGCCATTGACATGCAAAACGGTATGGGACTTCACACGCAAAAATACTGGCAATGGCGTCCCGTGCAAGGCAGGGCAATCCGGGATGGCGTCAAGTTCTTTTCGCGTTACCGAACGGTTTATACGAATCGACTTCACGCTATGATTCTCGGGTTGTTACTCAACCGCGAAGTAAGAGCATTCGACAATTCCTACGGAAAGCTGGCTTCGTATTTCGAGAGTTGGCTCAATAATGTGGATGGCTTGATGTGGGAACCGGAAGAGTAGCGGCAGAAAGCCGAGCGGTTCTTTCAGTGGATTCGCCAGTTTCTAAAATGACGGCAAGGACAGCCGATGAAGAATGCCTCATTGACGCGAATGAAAGTACTGGTTTTGGACGCCGACAGCGCGGCAGGCCTGGAGACGATTCAAAGTCTCGGCAGAAGCGGCTGTACCGTGCATGCCGCAAGCCTGCATGGGGAGCAATCTCGATGCCGCTCGCGCTTTGTAAGCAGGCAGATCGAGTTGGCCAGCTTTGACGAGAGAGGCATTCGGGAACTCGTCGATCTCTTCCATGCCGAAAACTACGATCTTGTAGTCCCGTCGACCGAGGTGTCTCTGCTTGCGATGCTGTCTCCGGTGATTCCGGAGGACATGTACCAACGGGCGGTTCTGGCGCCTCGGTCGAGCATTCAAATTGCCTTGGATAAACAGGCGGTATGGAGCCTCGCGCAGCGTTTGGGTGTCCGGGCGCCCTCATCGAGGATGGTTTCCGCTGATAGCCAACCGCCGGAGACCTTCCCTGTGGTTCTCAAGCCCGTATTCAGCAAGAAGAGCACGGATGGTATGGTGCAGGGATTTACTGTTACCATCGCCCGCAACTTGACGCAGTGGAAGACGTCCCTTGCACAGACTTATGCGAACATTCCTGTCCAGCAGCAGCAATACATCACAGGCAAGGGCCTGGGCGTTGAGATGCTATTCGAGAACGGAACTCCGCGCTGGGCCTTTCTTCACGAACGAGTGCATGAACTTCCGCTTACCGGAGGCGGCAGCAGCTATCGCGTGTCTCTCGATTTAAGAGAGAACCTGGTTCAGAGCGCGACGCTGCTTTTGTCTGCGCTCCACTGGCACGGAGTTGCGATGGTCGAGTACAAGGTTGCTCCCTCCGGCGAAGCCTATTTAATGGAGATCAATCCACGATTGTGGGGATCGCTTGCCCTCGCCATCGATTGCGGCGTTAACTTCCCCGTCGGATTGCTCTGTCTTAGCACTGGACAACCGCTTCCGCCGCAGCCCAGGTACCGCCGCGGTTATTTCACGCGAAATATCTATCGAGATATCGAATGGCTCAAGGCAAACCTCAAGGCCGATCACTCCGACCCTTTGCTCCTAACGCAGCCGGCATTCCCTTCGTTTCTTGAGTGGTTGCGCCCGCTGGCGGGCAAAGAGAGCTGGGATTTCTTTTGCTGGTCCGACCCTGGGGTCATCATTCGCGAGTTGACTGTCCTCATCCGGGAGCATTGGGCCCGGGTTGTGAAGGCGGTCAGGCTGCGAGGTCTCCGACTGTACCTCAAGCATTTCCAGCAGCCGCGTGTACTCCGCAGGCTGCGCCAGCGGCCAATCAAGACGGTGCTCGTGCTCTGCTACGGAAACATCTGCCGCAGCCCGCTTGCCGCAGCCATGGCGGCAAAGCGGTTCCCAAACGTCGCTTTCTCATCAGCGGGATTCTATCCGACAGCCGGCCGGCGTAGTCCCGAGTTCGTGATAGCTGCCGCGGAGCGTTTGGGTGTGGATCTCAGCGGACACGGTTCGAAGCGTGTCGATGCGAAGATGGTTGAGGAGGCGGAGCTGGTGGTAATTATGGACATACGCAACCAGGAACTCCTTCAGGAGGCGTTCCCTCGCGCGCGTGAAAAAGCACTTTTCCTTGGAATGTTGCTGCCCAGTCCCCAACTTGAGATTAAAGATCCAATTGACAATCCCGATTCGATGCCATCGGTCGCTTCAACACTAAACCAGGCGGTAGAACATCTTAAAGATCTCTTGCGTTGATTTCATGCTCGGGGATGAGGAAGCGGACGTTCAGCTAGACCTTCTGGATTCCAGTTTTCTGCAAGAGCATCTTCAGGAGGATCTTGTATCGCTTCAGCCGAAAGTCGGGAAAAGGCCAATAGATCAAAGATTTGATCATGTAAGAAAGATACTCAGGCGCGCCCTGCTCGCGCTGCGAGAGCGATGCGTTCGCAAGCAGCTTGGCGTTCACCCTCAGACCAAGCAGTAACTTATGAGGGCCGGTGAAGTCGCTCAGGATTCTCCGTGAGACCAGTTCCGCATGGTAAAGCACTCCCTTCCAGTCTCGATTGCTCAGACTGTTTGGGCTTACGCGATAGATCACTTTCGGTTCAGTTATCGCAGCAAATCCAGTAACCCGCAACAGGCTGTAAAAGAACCACCATTCCTCACTGGAAACCAGGCTCTCATCAAATGGATGCTGCAACGCAAGCGACCGTTTGACCATCACCGTGGAAGGGAATATATGGTTCTGGAACGGAAGCATATTCCTGACCCACCGAGCCTCCCGGGCTGGCACCTCGTGCGTGGTTCCGTCGGGTAACAGCTCAATCCTTCCTGTAAAGACCAGCCCGATGGTTGGGTCGTCCTGGATGCTTGCAGCCTGGCGGGCAAGCTTATCCGGTAGCCAGTAATCGTCTGCGTCCAGGAAGGCGATCCAATCACCCGTGCTTTTTGCGATGCCGAGGTTTCGCGCTCCGCTAAGCCCCCGATGCCCCTCGGAAACCAGCGTAACGGCAGAGCCGAAACCAGCAATGATGTCACAACTGGAATCCGTCGAGCCATCGTCGACGATGATCACTTCGTGGGGCGTCAAGGTCTGTTCCAAGGCGCTGCCGATAGCCTGCTTGAGGAACTTCTCGGCATTGTAGACAGGAATGACTACGCTTATGAGCGGGCTGTCCATGTCATCTCCAGAGCACGCAGTTCAGGGAGATTGTACAGACGTTCGGCTGCTTAGCGCGACCCGCATGAAGCGATCAAGGCCAGAACTTGGCCGTGGCCTTGCAAACAGCCGTTTGCACCCGAAAGCGGCGCAAACTTTGGCCGGCGATGGGGACCCGCGCCACATCGTAAGGGGATGTCATCCCCCGCAGATTTGTGCCTCCATAGAACGAAAAAGCCACGCGGTAGCCGGCGTCTCGCGCCACAGTCTTTGTTTGATCTGTGAAGCTGCTCCTGTCGCCAACGGGATAGGCCAGCGCGTCGACTTCGACACCAAGCTCTTCCTTCACGATGGAGCGGGACCGGATCAACTCTTCGGATTGCCGATCCGGCTCCAATTGGCTGAGCACTGGATGCGAATGTGTCTGCGATCCAAATGCCATGCCTCCCCGCTGCATCTCCCGTGCCTGATCCCAACTCAAGAAGCGCTGCAAGTTTCCGGGAGGATCTTCGCCCTTCGCCGCTTCGGCAAGCTCCTGCACGAAGCGCGCGCTGTCGTGGTTATCGGGCCTCTTATATAGATTCAGTATGGCTTCCAGGCTCTGCGTCAAGCCGTTGCGATCGATGTCGACCGTCAGCCCCGCCGGATAACGGAGGCTGAAGCGACGTCTCTGCGCCGTCTTCACCAGGAAGGCAACATGATCCCACCAGGGAATCACGCAAGAGCCCACCAGGCCGGTGACCAAAAAAAAGACTCCCTGTACCCCATGAGAGCGCAGGATGGGATAGACAATATCGTAGTTGTCAAGATATCCATCGTCGAATGTAATCAACGCACGACAGCGGGGAGATTTATCTTTGATCGTGCCGTCGACGAATCCCAAGGCTTCCTGGAGACTTACAAGGGTGAGGCGGCTTTTGAGATACGAAATCTGATCGTTGAATTGATCCGCGGTCGCCGAAAAAACGCCTGGATCGAAAGGATCGTTTTCAGCATCGCCGACACGATGATAATTCAGGACCAATAGCGAATCTCGGGGCGGAATATGGGAAAGAACGAAAGCTGCGCCAGTCCACAACAACCCCTGCGCGAGCAACTCACGTTTTACACCAGAATTCAGCCCGTTCGCCATCTCATCCTGATCGTAACACGAGGCCCGGGATTGAGTTTAGCCTGCCCAATCATTGGTAACGGCCCATCGCCCCTTGATTCACATTCCAGTTCACTGCACTTGATCTGGAGCGCATTGCCTGAGTTACAATTGGGGCAATCCCCGTTCGAGTTTGCCTTTGACTTGCAAACGTTGGATGCTCAATACTCATACCGGGTTGCTTTGATTGCAGCCAATTTACCGTAGCAGACCAAGGCGCATGGAGAGGAAATTGACCGAATGAAGCTCCCTCGACACGCAGAAATCTGGCTGGCCCCCTACCTCAAGGATCGTCTCGGCAGAGTGCTGCGGCCAACCCGGCCGAAGCGTGCCTGGGTCGTCCTCACCGATCACTACGAACCGCTGGGCATGGGCGCTTCAGCGGAGTTGGCGCTTGCGCGGGTTGCGCGGTGGTGCGAAAGGTGGCCGCGCATCGCCGAGGATGCTCCCAGGGATCCCGCAGGCCAGCGCCCCCAATATACTTTTTTCTACCCGCAGGAGGAGTACCGCCGCGACCTGCTGGAAGGTATTGCCGGACTCGCGCGCCAAGGGATTGCGGATGTCGAGGTCCATCTGCACCATGACAGCGAGCAGCGCGAAGCTTTTGTCCAGAAGGTAAGCGAGTTTTGCCGACGCCTCAGCAGCGAACATGGCCTTCTGCGCCAGCATGACGGACGCACGGTGTTCGGGTTCATCCACGGCAACTGGGCTCTCGACAACTCGCTACCGGACGGAAAGTGGTGCGGCCTGAAAGGTGAAATTGCCCTGTTGCGCGACCTTGGCTGCTATGCCGATTTCACAATGCCGTCATTGCCGTCTCCCACGCAAGGGCGCGTGGTGAACCAGATTTACTGGTGTACGAGCAACGCCAACGGAACCCCACGCTCATTCGACCACGGAATCCAGGCGACAGTGGGCGGCGGCAGGCGCGGCGACCTGCTTATGATCACAGGCCCGCTTGGCCTTCGCTTCGGCGAGCGGCTGATTCCACGTCTGGAGACCGGCGAGATTGCCGGCTACGACTTGCCCACGCCGGCGCGCGTGCGCGGCTGGTTCAATCTGGCTCCCACGATTGGCGATGATCTCTTCATCAAGCTATATACTCATGGCGCGCGTGAAGAAAATCTTGAGCCGCTGCTTGGCGATGCTCTCGGGAAAATGTTCCACTGGCTGAAGGAAGAAGCCGACCGGAGAGGCATGGAGATCCGCTGGGCCACCGCATGGCAGATGTATCAAGCCGCCGAGGCTCTGATGGATGCCCGCGATCAACCCCCGGTTTGATCGGTTATTTACAGACCATTCGCTCATTCCGATGCCCGTCAGCGGAATCCTTTCTTGAATGTTTCGGGATCGGCCAGCATGCCACTTATGCGAACTCGCGCTCCAATTCAGGACATCCGAACGGAGCTTTGTGCTTGATTTGCAATTGGCGTAGTCTGTAAGCACGAGTTTCGCACCCAACATCATGAATCAACTGGATAGTGACGGTGGTGCGCCTCGGGGATCGCGCTAAGCGGCACAACCAGGGCATTCGATTGATCCGCGAAGCCTCTGAGGATAAATGAACGCCGTGACAGTTCCTCTTCACAGTAATCGGCTCGCCGCGTTGCGGGCCAGGATTGAATCTCGTGAGGCCCGCATCGGGATCGTCGGGATGGGATACGTCGGCCTGCCTCTGGCGCTGCTATTCAGCGGAGAGCGCTTTTGTGTGACGGGCTTCGATATCGCGCCGGACAAGGTGAGAACCCTCAACGAGGGCAGCTCCTACATCGTTCGCATTCTGCCTGCCGCTATTCAAGAGGCGCAGCGGGCCGGCTTTCGCGCCACGACTGACTATGCTGAAATTGCGCAGATGGACGCGGTCATTATTTGCGTACCCACTCCGCTCAATGAGCATCGCGAACCGGACCTGAGCTTCGTTGTCACGACGGTTGAATCCATCGCCCCTCACATCCATGAGGGCCAGTTGATCGTGCTTGAAAGCACCACTTATCCGGGTACAACGGAAGAGGTTGTGGTTCCACTGCTCGAGAAGGGCAATCCGCTTGGCCTGAAGGTTGCGCGGACGTTGGATGAAGCAGGCGTACATGTCGTCTTTTCGCCTGAACGCGAGGATCCCGGCAACGACAGCGTGGCCCGCCACGATATTCCCAAGGTAGCGGGAGGCTGCGGACCGGTCGCCTTGGAACTGGCCACAGCTTTGTATCGAGCGATCTTCCACCGCATTGTCCCCGTCTCGAGGCCAGCAGTTGCCGAGATGACCAAATTGCTCGAGAACATCTATCGCTGCGTCAACATTGCCTTGGTGAACGAGCTGAAGCAGTTGTGCTTGAGAATGGGCATCGATATTCACGAGGTGATTGACGCGGCGAAGACCAAGCCTTTCGGCTTCCAGGCGTTCTATCCCGGCCCCGGGCTCGGCGGCCACTGCATCCCCATCGATCCTTTTTATCTTTCATGGAAGGCGAGGGAGTTCGACTTTCGTACCCGCTTCATCGAGTTGGCCGGCGAGATCAACACGGCCATGCCCTACTTTGTTCTCGATCAGATCGCCTCCGGCCTCAACGAGCGCTCGAAATCCATCAAGGGATCGAGGGTTTTGGTGTTGGGTGTGGCCTACAAGCGCGACATAGACGACCTGCGCGAATCGCCTTCGCTCACCATTCTTGAACTGTTGCGGGAACGGGGGGCAACCGTGGCTTATAACGATCCCTACTTCGCTACTGTAGGCCGCGGACGCCACTACAACCTGAACATGACGAGCACTTCGCTGGACAACCTGGCCCAATTCGACGCTGTCGTCATCGTCACCGACCACTCCAGCTACGACTACAAGGCCATTGTCGAGCAGTCCCAGCTGGTGATCGATACGCGCAACGCCACCAGGGGAATCGAATCAGCAAAGATCGTACGCTGCTGATGGGCGCATTTGCGCGAGAATCGAGAGCGGGCCATTACAATCACTCATGGCGATTGAAGAGCGAGCAATGCGCGATCTGAATGTCCTGCTGGTTTGCTATGTTTTCCCTCCCATCGGAGCTGTCGGGGCCATGCGCCCCGCGAGCCTGGCGCGTTACTTTCCTGGGGAAGGTATCCGGCTCGATGTTCTCACCGCGCGCAATCCATCGACGGTCGGCACAGATCCCTCCTCTCTCAAGGAGATCCCTTCAAGCGTAGTTGTTCACCGCACCTGGACGCTTGATCTTCCTTTCGGCCTCAAGAAGGCAATCAAAAGGCTGGTTGTGGGAAGGAGGGCCGTTCAAAGTGCAGCAGCGGCCACAAACCAGGATGGCGAGGGCGGTCTCCTCAAGCGCATTCTGGGAAATATTTTCCTGCCCGACCCGCAAGTAACGTGGTACCCCGTGCTGGCAAGGGCCGCGCGCCGCATCGTGAAAAAGCGCAAGATCGATCTTGTGCTGATGACGGTGCCGCCTTACTCCACTCTTCTTTTGGTAGAGCGCCTTCGCAAGGATTTTCCCGAATTGCCAATCGTGGTCGATTTTCGCGATGAATGGCTTACCACGGCTTTCGAACACGTGAGTTTTCTTTTCACGCGTAGCGCGCGCGCGCGAAGGCTCGCGAGCAAGATCGAAGCCAGCGCGGTGACAAACTCGACCGCTGTGGTCGCCGTTACCGAGGCCGCGCGTCGACAGATACGTGCGCGCTATCCCCAGCAGCCCGAGAGCAAGTTTCAGCACATTGCCAACGGCTTCGATTCCACGAAGCTACGCCGCGTCGCAGCCGCGCCACCAACCGGGGACAAGATCGTCGTCACGTATGTCGGCACGGTTTATACCACTACCGAGCCTTCCACACTGGTGGATGCGGCGCTCTTGCTGCCGCCCGATTTGAGATCCCGTTTCCTTTTCCGGTTCATTGGCCACATCGAAGAACCCCGTTTTCGCGAGTCCCTTCTGCGCTTGGGGGAATCAGTGGAGTTGAAGGGCTTTCTGCCGCAGCGCGAGGCGCTGGCACTGATGGATGAAACCGACTATGTGCTTCTGGTCACTCACGATCCTCTTAACGTCAGCGGCAAATTCTACGACTACGCCGGCAGCGGCAAGCCCATACTGGGCATTGTTCATCCCGAGGGCGAGGCGCGCCAGTTGCTCGAAGAGCTGCGCGCGGGCTGGTGGGCCCCCGATCAGGATGTCGAAGCCGTTCGCAAGCTTTTAGTCGACGCAGCAGAGCGCGGCAAGGCGCCGTTCGCCGATTTCAAACCGGACACCGCAAAGATCGCGCAATACGAGCGGAAGGTATTAGCACAACGTTATGCCGCTTTGTTGCATTCCATCGCAGGTGGTGAAGGACCGGCACATCAGGATATGCAGCCTGGAGAAAAGGAAACATAGAGATGCTCCGGATTGCTGTCGTCACCCGGTATTTCCCGAACTCAGGCGAGCCCGTGCATGGCCGCTCCCTGTATGAAACTCTGCGGATTGTTGGACGCAGTGCTGAGGTCCGGGTTTTCTACCCCAACGCCGCCTATCCCAGGTTCCTGAAACCGCGCAGCAGGACATACGATAAGCTCGATCCCACCTTCAGCCCGCCGGGTGTGGATGCCCGTTACTACGACTTCTTTGCTCTCCCGCTCATAACCAGGCCGGTGAATGGCGAGATGGAGTTCCGTGCCCTCTTGCCTCACGTCCGCGCCTTTGCGCCCGATCTTGTGTTCGGATGTTTTCTTTACCCCGCCGGCTATGCCGCGCTCAAGATCGGCAAGTCCCTGGGCGTACCGGTCGTGGAAATGAGCATTGGCTCCGACATCAACCGGATCGGCGATCCCATCTCCGCCTGGTTCAGTCGTGGGGTTTTGCGCCAGGCGGATTTCCTGGTTACAGTCAGCGAAGACCTGCGCAGAAAAGCAGTGGCGATGGGCGCCCCGGCGGCTACATCGCGCACCATCCTCAATGGCTGCGACCTCGAGGTCTTCCATCCCGGCGACCGCAATCAGGCCCGAAGGCGGTTGCGAATCGACCCGTCCGTTGAGGCCGTTGTTTACGTCGGGCGCATGGACCTCACGAAAGGGCTCCGCGAACTCGTCGAAGCTGCGGCGAAATTGCATCCGAGCCGGCCAGCCCTTCATGTCTTCATCGTCGGCGATGGTGCTGACAGGGCCGCGATCGAGAATGCAATCGTCTCCAATCATGCAGCGGACTACATCCACCTCTTTCCGGGCTGCGCGTTCGACGAAGTTGCCATCTGGATGACGGCGGCCGATCTGGTAACCTTGCCGAGTTATATGGAAGGTTGCCCCAACGTCGTGCTGGAGGCGCTTGCCTGCGGCCGTCCCGTTGTCGCCACGAATGTCGGCGGAATCCCCGAGATACTCGACGAAAGTTGCGGGCGTCTCGTGCCTCCGCGCGATTCGGTCAAACTGGCTGACGCGCTGGCGGCTGTTCTCGACCTCTCCTGGGATGCGGCAGCCATCTCGGCTCATGGAGGCCGCAGTTGGAGCACTACGGCTGGGGAGCTACTGGAGGTTTTTCAGAGCGTGGTGAAAAACTGCAAGGGGACGGCTCGTGTCTGAGAGCCGGCCTGCCCAACCCGTGATCCACCGCGCCACAAAGCCCCTTCCGCGTGTTGTTCGCGTCGTCGAGCGGCTGCTGGCGCTGCTCGGCTTGGTTCTCTTGCTCGTGCTCACTACGCCCCTTGTTTCATGGTGGGCCAGGGCTTATGCCGGTCCCATCGAACAGCCCAAGGGCGACGTCCTTATTCTTCTCAGCGCCGCGAATGACGATAACGGCGGAATTTCGTTTTCCTCCTACTGCCGTGCGCGCCAGGCAATCTATGCATGGCAGAACGGGGGCTTCAGCAGGATTATCATCAGCGGCGGCGGCGGCCCAGGCATATTCGACTACCTGATCAGCAACGGCATTCCTCCAAGCGTCATCGTTGACGATTCGCGCTCCTACAGTACCCGCGAAAGCGGAGTCGAAGTCGCACATCTGCTTCAGAACATCCCCGGCAAGAGGGTGTTGCTGACGAGCGACTATCACATGTTCCGCGCCATGCGCGTGTTCCGCAAGCTCGGCGTGGACGCCGCTCCCATGGCGGTCCCCGACATTCTGCAAGGCACGGAATATTGGCAGAACCGCTTTGAAGCCTGCATGTCAATGCTGTTGGAATCCACCAAAATCGCATATTACGCTCGACGGGGATGGATCTAGAGCGAAACCAGTGTTATCGTGTCCTGCTAAGTCTTGTGCCGGGTTGCCGCTCCCTGATGGTCGCGTCAACTTGGGGTCCGTACTTTCGGGATACAGCAGCCCTGGTTTCGCTGTAGCAGCTTATGCAATCAGTGCTTGACCGGGTTTTGGCGAAAGTATTCGAAGGTCCGTGCCATCGCATCAGGGGTCGAGATAAGCTGACGCCAGCCGGTGGCATGGAGCTTCTTATTGCTGAATCGGTTCCCACCCCATTCTGACGCGATCTTGTACCGAGTCAGAATCGCGGGCAACTGGCCCAGTGAGCGGCGGTGGTAGATTTCGAGAATCCCGCCGCCAAGCCTGGTTAGGAAATAAGGCAATCGAATGGAGCGGATCCTTTTTACTTTCTTCTTGTATTGGCGCAGATATTGCGCGGCGGTGGGAAGGTCGTCGTCGTGCACGTTGAAGACTTGGGTCCCTGCCCCGGGGATTGTGCCCGCGACTACGATGGCTTCCGCGCAGTTCTCAACGTAGGAAAGCGGAAGAAGATTCCGTCCACCGAGATGGAAGAAGACCGGCCCGATCTGCAAACCGACGCGGCTGGAAAAATGCCCTCCGCCAGGCCCGTAGATCACGCCCGGACGAACGACGACGAGTTCGAAGCCGTATTTCTGTTGATATTCGAGGAACAGTTGCTCCTGGCGGAGCTTGGCATACGAGTAGGGATCGCGCAGCTCGGGGTGTGGCTCCGTCGGGGTGTCTTCGGAGACGAGCGCGCCGCGCTTCAATGCGGCGACTCCATAGACTCCGAAGGAACTGATGAGCACGACACGCGTCTTTTCGATGGACAGGTCATTGTTCGCTTCCGGGGGGCTCGCTTCCGGGGGCCGCGCTTCCAGAGCCTCAAGCAGTGTGCGCGATGCAATCACCGTATTGAGGAAGAGGTCGGCGCAGGATCCTTTCATACCGGCAGCCAGGTGAAAAATCAGGGCGATGCCGTCAACAGCCGCCGCGCAATCCGCTTTCGAATTCAGATTTCCGCTGCGCAGTTCCAGTTGGGCCGCGGGATATGCCTCGGCAATCTCGCGCAGCCGCTCCGCTTTGGAGGCATCGCGAACAAAGCATCGAATGTCGGTGTATCCGTGCTCAAGCAGGCGCGAAACCACGTGAACGCCGAGGAATCCGCCCGCGCCGGTAACAAGAATCTTCATGCTTGCGGTCCCGGATAAACCTGTTGGAAGATCTTTTCCATCGTTGACGAAACGAACAGAATTTCCCTGCTGCTGATTGGCGACGGAGAGTCCGTTTCAATGCTGCGGTAGAACTCGGTGAGCAAGTTCCTCATGCCGTCAAAGTAATGGAAGCGAGCGCGATAAAAACGGCCCAGGTTTCTCATCGCCTGCCGGCGGTAATCCCTGGAGACAAGAAACGGCGGGAAAAGGCGGCCGAGCGCGGAAGGAAAGCTCTGACCGCGCTCAAGAACCAGCGTCCGCGCGTTGTAGTCCACATACGCGGTGTTGGCTGTCCCATAGACCTTGAGCGTATGCCCCACTGGCCGCGCATTGGCGCTGAATGTAACGTAAGCGCTGGTTCGGCTTCCGCGAATCGTCACGCGCAATTCGTCCAGAAGATCGTTCGCGCCGGACTCCACCGCCCTGGCTGCGTTGATATATGCACAGGCGCTGATCGACGGCTCGTCGTCTTCAATGAAAGGCGCGATCTTGTTGAGCATATGATCCAGGATGTTTTGAAAAAGCTGGCCTGGCATGCGGCGCACCCAATGGTTAGGGTCCTGCTTAATCGCCAGGCCGTATCCGTCCGCGAGGTTATAGCCGTAAAAGCTCTCCACATGCACCGGAGTTCCTAAGACTCCATCCGCCAAAAGGCGGCGCAACTCCAGCGCCTGAACCTCAAACTCCGGCCAATAGTTGACTGCCAGCTTCTTGCCCGCGGCACGCACGGCTTCCACAATAGCCTGCACATCGGCGTGATGAAGCGCTACCGGCTTTTCGAGGAAGACGTCACAACCCGCAGCCACTGCCTGGCGTGTGAGCGCTAAATGTGTCTGTGGCGGCGCCGTGATGTGGAGTACGTCCGGCTTTTCGGCGTCGAGCATCGCCGCCAGGTCAGTATATTGACCGGGAATCCCATAGCGGACCGCTAATTGTTCTGCCATCAGCGGTTCGATATCGCATACCGCCGCGACGTGCGCGCCATGGACTTTTCGGATTTCCTCTACGTGTGCATCGGCGATCTTGCCGCAGCCAACAATCGCAACTTTCAAAACCGAACCCTCGTCATGTTATGTTCTCGGGGCTGCGAGATCATCTGCACCGCGATCGAGCATGGAAGCCGCCCGATACGCAAAGAATTACGCCTGCACTATCTATCCGTCTTTACATGATTGTACTTGGAACGATCGGCTTTCGTTTCTCTTCAAATTCGCGCCCGGCGGGCCTTGCTAATGGCGCGGTAAGCGTTTCCGCCAGCTCTGCCGGCAGCCCTTTGCCTGGCAGCAAGTCAGCATGAAATTCCTGCAATTTGTATAGCAGGGATCTGTAGCTGATCTTGAGCCATTTTGCCGTCTTGCAGCGATTCCAACCATTGGCCTGAAGAACGCGCAGAATAATTTCGCGCTCCAGGTCCTGCGTGGCCGCGCGAGTAATTTCCTTGAGCGAGATGGGGTTGCTCAGGTCGATTTCTGTGGTCAGACGAGCCTGTGCGGATGGAACCATCTCCGACATCAATGCGTCTTCGCTGCCGATCAGCACATAGTTGCGGACCATGTTTTCGAGTTGCCGGATGTTTCCCGGCCAGTGGTAGCGCTCCATCATGCGCATCAATTCCCGGGAGAGCGGCTTGGGGGTTTGCCGCAGCGCCTTCGAATGGACCTCGAAAAAATATGCAATGAGCATCGGCAGGTCGACGATTCGCTGACGCAATGGCGGCAATTCAATGGTTACCGCATTGATACGGAAAAACAAGTCGAGCCTGAAGCTGCCATCGTCAATCTGTTGGCGCAGGTTGCCGCGGGCAGCGGTTACCAGCCGGGTATCCACCTGCCGCGAATCCTGCGCCCCCACGCGCATAAAGTTTCCATCCTGGAGAAGCTGAAGCAGCTTGGCCTGGACGGTAATGTCCAGGCTGCCCACCTCGTCCAGGAAGAGAGTGCCTTCGTGCGCCAACTCAACCCGGCCGCGCTTGGTGGCATGAGCTCCTGTAAACGCCCCCTTTTCATATCCAAAAAGCTCCGACTCGATGAGCGGAAGCGGAATTGCCGGGCACGTCACCTTGATCCAGGGGGAATGAGAGCGCCGCGAAAAGACATGGAGCAACTTGGCCAGGATCTCCTTGCCGGTACCGCTCTCTCCCTGAATCAGCACGGGAACGTCAGTGCCGGCAACCCGCTGCAACTTCTCATGGGCCATGGCCATCTTTGCTGATCGCCCAAAAAACACCTCAACCGGGGGCAGTTCCCGCATATCGACCGTTTCATTCGCAGGCGCCAGGGGCATTTGGTTGAGGCTCCGATCAATGATTTGAGCAGGAATTAACACAGTTTGGCTGCAATTTTCATGCCTAACCGGCAGAATTGGCCCTTGTGGCCAAAATCGCACAAAAGTAATCAAAATATGCGTACTTTTGGGCCATAATTACCATTTTGAGGCCCAAATGAGGCAATCCTGGTAAGAGTAACTATTACTTTCTGTGTTGTAATATGAAAAAGATTGCGCAAAAAGTGAACAAATTGCCACATTCAGTGGTACGCTTTTCTCACCCCCAGGCTTTCGAGCTCTCCGAATGGAATCGGGGAGTTTGCAAGGATGATCAAGGTTGGTAGCGAAGGATCTTTCCAGACTTAGTAAGGAATGAGCTAGCTTCATTGCTTTGGTCTGCGTTGGCGATGCTGAATCCTGCAATGACCCCGTAATCCATGGGTTCATAGAGCTTGGGCTCCGAGTAGTCGGCACAGAATGACTATGAAGACTCAGACGAGACGTTTGCCCCAGATTGCCGCGTTGGGTACCGACCCGGCACTCCTCGACTTCGTGCATCGCATTCTTGCCGATCGGTTCAATGTAAACCTGTTTACCACGCCGGCGGAGTTGACCGCCAGCCTGCAGGAATCGAGCAGCACCGATTTACTCCTGATGGATTGGCATGGTGGAAACGGGAATGGGCGCGAGGACTCACTCTTGCGGCTGGCCAACATTCGCGCCATCAAGCCGTCGCTTCCCATCGTGTTGTTGGCCCGCTCCGTCGATATGAAGGAAGTGCTGCAGGCAATGCGCCTTGGCGCCACCGACGTCATCCTCAAGCCGTTCGGAAAGAACGAAGTCGACCAGGCGATAGAACAGCACATACGGACGCAAAGCCTCACCTCCAGCAACGGCGACGATCAGGTTCAGGAAATCCCGCTAGATGAAGACACGACCTTTGTCTATTCATCCAGGCGCATGCGAGACCTGGAAGCGCAATGCAGGCTGGTCGCACGTACCGACATCCCCGTCCTCATTCTTGGGGAGAGCGGCACCGGCAAGGAAGTTGCGACATTGTTTATTCACAAGATGTCGGCGCGCAGTAATCGCGGCTTTCTGAAGGTAAATTGCGCGGCCATGCCTGCTGACCTGCTGGAGAGCGAGCTATTCGGCTACGAACAGGGCGCTTTTACAGGAGCGGTCAAGGCCAAGCCGGGGAAATTCGAACTTTGCAACGGCGGCACCATCTTTCTCGACGAAATCGGGGAGATGCCGGCTGCATTGCAGGCAAAGCTGCTCCAGGTTCTTCAGGATGGCACTTTCGCCCGTCTTGGCGGCCGCTTCACGATACGGGTGAATGTGCGCGTGATTGCCGCCACCAACCTCGACATCAAAGAGGCGATTGCCCAAAGAAAGTTCCGCGAGGATCTCTATTACCGCTTGAACGGCTTCACGTTGAAGATGCCTCCTTTGCGCGAGCGCAGCGAGGAGATTCCGGTTTTTGCTCACTACTTTATGCGCAAGGTGGCCACCAAGCACGGCACCATGCCGCTGCATATTTCACCCATGCTGATGCAGGCGCTGTGCGGTCATCATTGGCCCGGAAACCTGCGTGAATTGGAAAACATCATCAAGCGTTATTTCATCCTCGGCGATGAACAGGCCATCATCGGCGACTTGAGGCCGGCACAATTTGCCGGCTCGTCCAATTCCAGTAGCGTAGACGCAATCCCCGACCCTGGGCTGAAGCGCATGGTAAAGAACATCAAGGGCGACACGGAATCCGTGGCGATAGCCCAAACCCTGGAGGGTACTGGATGGAACCGCAAGGCGGCCGCAAGCAAGCTGCAGATAAGCTACAAGGCCTTACTCTACAAGATCAAACAATACAATCTGAGTCCCTCCGACAAGCCGCACAGACCGAGCGCGATGTGAGCGAGGCAACGGCCTCTCCCGGTGGAAGTGCCCTGCCCTGGCCGGAGCCGGTTGTTGTCCGCTGTGGCGCCCGTGTCATCAAGGGCTACCTCGAGTCACCGCGCTGGAGCACCGCGGATGAGGCCGTGCAGATTTCGTCCGAGCACGCCCCTGATATGTTTCGGATTCGCCATCTCGAATCGAACCTCGTTGAGGAACTTCCGGCCAACGAGATCAAGGCCGTCTTTTTTGTGAGCGACCTGAACGGCGAGCCAGATCACAATTGCCTTCGATTCCACGCTCTGGAGCCGATCATTCCCGGAATCTGGGTTCAGGTGCAGTTTCGTGACGGCGAGGTGATTGAAGGGATCGTCGAAAACTCGATTCGATTTCTGACCGAGCCGGGATTCTTCCTCCGGCCCACCGATCCGAGCGGCAATAACAAGCTTATCTACATTATGAAGAGCTGGCTTGCCGAGCATCACGTGCTTGGATTGACTACCCTCTAAGACCGGCCCTCTACGCCCCTTCAGGCAAACCTATGCCTTTCTCGCCGCCGCGTGGTATTCGCGGCGGACGTGCTCGATATCGACCGTCGGCTTGGGATATTTCAAATCCAGCGTTTCCAGGTGCTCCACGACAATGCGGGCAATGGCCAGGTCGCGGAACCACTTGTGGTTCGATGGCTTCGGCGCTAAGGAAGAGTGATCCACTTGTACTCGCCAGAAGTGCTCCAGGTCAGGAACAGCATTCGTAGAGATAGGGACATATAAAGCATCATCCCGCACCGTAGGTGCGGCTGGGTTTGGCT
>Ga0302320_10006481_pt1 | contig 25965 bp, 28 predicted proteins | sample Bog_T0_3_FD_202130 | JGI IMG/M metagenome (GOLD analysis project Ga0302320, IMG submission 202130) | Peat permafrost microbial communities from Stordalen Mire near Abisko, Sweden - Bog_T0_3 | ecosystem: Environmental > Terrestrial > Soil > Wetlands > Peat | place: Sweden: Abisko, Stordalen Mire... | reverse complement strand
GCGGCGGTGCGGGTGACGTAGCCCTGGAAACCGCCGCTGTGACCGAAGCAGGTCCACGGTCCAATGACGCTGCCGATCACGCCGAGGCCATAGGTCCGCTCCTGGATGGAGTGCAGCGCCGGCCATCGCGGCTGGATCATTTCGCGCCGGCTGGCCGGTGTCAGCGGGCTGGCTGCGGCGGCGGGATCCAGCTGGCTGAAGAACCTGGCCAGGTCCGCGGCCGTGCTGATGAAGCCGGTCGCCGAAGCGAGGGCGTGGGTGGACTGATCGCCCGGGAAAGCCAGCCTGCGGCCGAGCAGAGCCTTGCCGCTGTGTCCCCGGGCCAGCGGCGCGCCGGCGGGCGGCGGGACGTCCGCGGTGGTCTCGGTCAGGCCCGCGGCCCGCACGATCTCGCGCTCGATCCAGGTCCGGTAGGGCTCGCCGGTGATCGCCTCGATCACCAGGCCGGCGAGGGCGAAGCCGTGGTTGGAGTATTTCAGCCGCGTGTTGGCGTCGATGACCGGCGGGAGGGTCAGATCGGCGCGAATCCGGGCTTCGTCCGAAAACGGCGCGCGATCGGACCAGTAGGAACTGTCGAGCCCATCGCGAAAGATGCCGGCGGTGTGCGACAGCAGCTGGGCGATGGTCGCGGCGGCGATGTCCGGGTGCAGGCCCTCGACATATTGGCCGGCGGTGTCGTCCAGCTTCAGCCGGCCCTGTTCGCGCAGCTTCAGGACACCGGCGGCGGTGAAGGACTTGGAGTGTGAGGCGACCCGGTAGCGGTGGCGGGGCGTCAGCGCCTCGCCGGCGGTGAGGTCGGCGTGGCCGAAAGCGGCCTCCAGCACCACTTCGCCCTGCCAGGCCACGGCCAGCTGACAGCCGGGTTGTTCGGTGAGCCGCATCTGGTAGCCGAGCCAGCGCGGCAGATAGTCGAGCGCCGGCGCCAGCCAGGCGGGAGCGACGGGCACGCGCCTCACATCTCCGAGAACATCTTGCCGCCCTTGGACTTGGAGTCCCGGGCGGCCTCGACGATCTGCACGGTCACCGCCTCGGGCGGGGCCCCGAAATGCTTGGAGACGGCGGTGGTGATGTCCTCGCAGAGCGCCTTCTTCTGCGCGGCCGAGCGGCCGGCGACGGCATAGACATAGACTTCGGGCATCGGGGGGTCTCTCTTCGGGTTCGGTTGGATACTAGACCGGCCGTCCGCCGGCCACGGTCGTGCGATGCATGACCCGCAGGTGCCCGTCGTAGCCCCCCATAGCGTTGTGGATGGCCCGGCGGTTGTCCCACATGGTCAGCATGTCGGGCGCCCAGCGGTGGCGATAGACGAACGCTTCGTCGGTCATGTGCTTGTAGAGGAAGCCCAGCAGGGCGGCGCTCTCGGCCTCGGCGAAGCCCTCGACGCCCAGAGTATAGACCGGGTTGACGAACAGCGACTGGCGGCCGTCGTCCAGGGCGCGGACCAGCGGCTGGGACTGGGTCTTGTCCGCTTCCGGACTGGGCAGGATCGTCATGCCCTTGCGGCCTTCCTCGCCGGCGTAAAAGCCCTTCGGACCATAGGGGCGGCCTGCGGAGTGGATGGCGCGTAGCGGGGCGATCAGGCGCCGGAACGCCGGGCTCAACGCCTCGTAGGCGGCAACGCCGTCCGCATAGAGGGTGTCGCCGCCCACCGGTGGGACGATCTTGGCGTGTAGCAGAGTCGCCGAGGGCGGGGTTTCCTGGAAGCTCCAGTCGGAGTGCCAGGCGCCGCCGAAGGGACTGGTCTTCTCGTCCGGCTCCCGGCGCACCTCCAGGATATGCGGTCGGTCGGCCAGCGGCGCGACGTAAGGGTCCCAGCCGAACGGGCCCAGCTGCAGGGTGAAGGCCTCCAGCTGGTCGTGGGTCAGCGGCTGGTTCGGGAACCAGAGCACGCCATGGGCGAGGAACGCCGCCTTCACGGCCGCCAGGGTCGCCGGCGGCAACGGCCGCGACAGGTCGAGTCCGGTGACCTCGGCCCCGAAATCGGTGGGGTTGGGGGTCACCTTCAGGCCGGGGGCGGTATCGGTGAGGGTCATCGCCACAGTTTGCGTCCGGCCGGCGCCGGCGCCAAGCGAGGAAGCGCTACAGCTCGCCGAAGCCGACCGGTTCCTCCGGCGGCGTCCGCGGCGGGGCGAGCTCAAGCCCCCAGTAGCCGACATCGACCCAGCGCCCGAGCTTGAAGCCGACGTTGCGATAGACGCCGATCGGCTCGAAGCCGAGCGCCTCGTGGAGGCCGACGCTGGCGGCGTTGGGGAGGGCGATGCCGGCAAAGGCGCTGTGGAAGCCCTGGCGGCGCAGAAGGCTGAACAGCGTCCGGTAGAGCCGGCCGCCCAGGCCGGCCCGGTGGTGGGCCCGATCCAGATAGACGCTGACGTTGACCGACCAGCGGTAAGCCGGGCGGGCGGCATGAGGCGCGGCGTAGGCATAGCCGACGGTCCGGCCCTGCCGTTCCGCCACCAGCCAAGGATGTGCCGGGTGGGCGCTCATCCGCGCCACCATCTCCGCCGCCGCCGGCGGTTCGGTCTCGAATGAGATCACCGTCTCCAGCACATAGGGCGCGTAGATTTCAGCGATCGCCGCGGCGTCAGCTTCACGAGCCGGGCGGACGGTCGGGGCGTGGTCGGCCAATCAGCCACTCCATGAACCAGGCCGCGGCGAGCGCGCCGACGACCTCGGCGACAATGAAGGCCGGGGCGGAGCCGGGCGCAATGCCGGCGAAGGTGTTGGTCAGCGAGCGGGCGATGGTCACCGCTGGATTGGCGAAGGAGGTCGAGGCGGTGAACCAGTAGGCGGCGGTGATGTAGAGGCTGACCGCCGCCGGCGTCGCCTCGGGGCGGAACCGGAGCGCGCCCAGGATAGTGGCGATCAGGCCGAAGGTCGCGACCACCTCGGAGAACGCCTGGCCGGGCCCGTCGCGCAGCTTCGCAGAGATCTGCCAGATCGGCTCGCCGAACATGGCGTGGGCGGCGAATACGCCGAGTACGGCGCCGACGATCTGGGCCGCGACGAAGCCCGCGAACGTGGTCCAGCGGAGCTCCCGGCGCACGGCGAAGACCAGCGACACCGCCGGATTGAAGTGCGCGCCCGACACCGGTCCGAACAGCGTGATCAGCACGAACAGGCCGCCGCCGGTGGCGATGGCGTTGGCGAGCAGGGCGACAGCGTTGTTCCCGCTGGCCAGCCGCTCGGCCATGATGCCGGAGCCGACAACCACCGCCAGCAGCCAGGCGGTCCCGACGAGTTCGGCGACGATCCGGCGGCTGGCCGGGAACGGCGCCAGCGGCGGCTCGAGGCTGGCGTCCGAAGGCGCCCCGTTCACGTCTTCTCCGCCGCCTGGCGTCGCCCGCCGATCTCGTCCAGCCGTCGCTGGAGCGAAAGCCGGTCGAGGGCCGAGAGCGGCAGGTTGATGAACACGCCGATGCGGTTGTTCATCATCCGATAGGTGTCGGCGAACGCCAGGGCGACTTCGGCGGGAGAGCCGCTGGCCGCGGCCGGGTCCGGCATTCCCCAGTGCGCGGTCATCGGCTGTCCGGGCCAGATCGGGCAGACCTCGGCGGCGGCGTCGTCGCAGACGGTGAACACGAAATCGAGCTTCGGCGCGTCCGGCTCGGCGAACTCGTCCCACGACTTGGAGCGGAAGTCCTCGGTGCGGTAGTGCAGCCCCCGCAGCAGGTCGAGTGTATGCGGGTTGACCTCGCCCTTCGGCATGGAGCCCGCCGACCAGGCCCTGAAGCGGCCGCGGCCCTCCCGGTTCATGATCGCCTCGGCGATGATCGAGCGGGCCGAGTTGCCGGTGCAGAGGAAGAGCACGTTCAGGGGTTTGGGCGGCGCGTGAGACATCATTCGGTCCTGTTCAGCAGGCGTCGGCGGCGCAGCTCGCCCGCTCGGCGATCGCCTGCAACGGTGCGCAGATAGCCGGATTGCCGCCGCAGCAGTCCTCCATCAGGAACGCCAGCAGGTCGCGCATGCGCTCGTAGGCGGCGGCGTAGATGATCGATCGACCCTCCCGGCGCGAGCTCACCAGGCCGGCGCCGGCGAGGATGCCGAGGTTGGTTGAGAGGGTGTTCGCCAGACTGCCGGTCGCCCGGGCGATGTCGCCGGCGGCCAGGCCCGGTGGTCCGGCGCGGACCAGGAGCCGGAACACTTCCAGCCGGGCCGGGTGGGCGAGGGCCGACAGGGCTTCGATGGTCTCGGCAGCGTCCATGCGGCGGGCCCAGGTGGATAATAATAGTTCTTTATTTCGAGAACTATAGAATCGTCAAGGCTAAGGGCTGTAGCCGGCGTCGGCAACATCGACCACCAGGATGTGGGCCTCGGCGCCCAGCGCGACCCGGCCGCTGAGGTCGAACGCGCCCGCGCCGCTAGCTCCGCATCCCGCGCCGCTGGGCCAGGGCGCAGACGTTGGACGAGCCGATCGGGCCGGTCTCGTCATGCAGCCAGCACTCGCCGATGGCGACACCCTCGGTGGCCCCGTGATTGACGACCTCGAAGCCGATCCATTCGGTCACCGGCAGGCGGTGCAGGTAGAGGGTGATGTCGCTGTTGATGTAGCCCAGCCCCGCGTCGCCGGCGTTGGCGAACGGGCTGGCGAAGTCGGCCGCCAGGGAGACCCGGGCGAACGGGGTCAGCGGCTCGCCGCCGATCAGGTCGCGCACCTCGCTCATCCATAGCCGCTTCTTGCCTACCGAGCCGAAGGCGCCGGAGATCGGCAGGGTGGCCCACATGCCGCCCATCGGGTTGCGGCCGTTCTCCGGTGGCGTGATGTCCTTGGGCAGCGGCGCGTCCCAGGGCGGCGGGCTCCAGACATTGCCGGCCGGGTTCTCGGTGCGGCGCAGCAGCTGGCAGGTGGCCCGGCCCATGCTGATCCCGGCGCTGATGAACTCCGCGTCGACCACCTTGATCCGGTGGCCCTCGCGGACAACCCGGGTGGTCACCTCCACCGGCGACAGGTCCGGCAGGCGGTACATGTCGACGGTCAGCCGGGCGGGAATGAACTCCGGCGCGCCATAATGGCGCTCGATCTCGTTGCCGAGCAGGCCGGCGATCACCCGCCCGTGCAGGGACTTCGGATCCCAGGGGCCGCGGCTGGACGGGGTGGGGACGAAGGTGTCGCCCTCGCGGACGAAGAAGGGTTCGTTGCTCATCGAGCGGAGCTATGGCGGATTCTGGCGGCGAGGGCGAGGGTTTGGCAGCTTCGTGAACGGCCCCACGACCCCTCACCTCACCTCTCCCCGCTTCGCGGGGCGAGGGATACTGAAACAGTGGCGTGCTTGGAGGCGGGGACGCCGCCACCGACCCGTCAGTATCCCTCTCCCCGACCAAAGGTTGGGGAGAGGTGAGGTGAGGGGTGGGGACGGTCTAATACGCCCGGGCGATCAGCACCTCTTCCACGGCGTCCTCGCCGGTGAACAGGCATTTGCCGGCGCCGCCGCTCTGCTCGAGCGGGATGTTGCGCAAGGTTAGTTTCAGCTTCTTCAGCCGCTCGTCCACCGCATCCAGCGCCGCGCCGGTGGGCTTTGACCAGGGCGCGCGGACCCAGCCCTTGAAGGCCGAACCTTCGTCCTCGTCGACGGCGGCGCCGAAGTGGTCGGCCAGTTGGTCGAAGGTGCGGATATCGGTGCGGATATTGGCGGTAAGCCTAGCCTTGGCCTCGGCGTAGAGCGCGGCCTGGATGTCGGCCAGCAGGCCCGGCGCGGCGGCAATGAAGGCGTCGCGGGCCAGGGCGTGAGAGATCACCTTGTCGCCGTCGCGAAGCTTGTCGCGGCGCATGAAGGTGACCTGGCCGCCGGCGGCGTCGCGGGGGCCAAGCTCGACGATCAGCGGCGCGCCCCGGCGGACCCACTCCCAGCGCTTGTCGGCCGAGCGCATGCCGCGCACGTCCAGCAGCGCCCGGGTGCGCTCGCCGAGGGTGGTGGTGGCGTTCAGCGCCTTCACCAGCGCCTCGCCATAGCGGAGCACCTCGGCGTCTTCCGGCTTGTCGCGCAGCATCGGCACCACCACCACCTGGCGGGGCGCGATCGCCGGCGGCAGGCGCAGGCCGTCGTCGTCGCCGTGGGTCATCACCACGCCGCCGATCAGCCGGGTGGAGACCCCCCAGCTGGTGGTGTGGCAATATTCCAGGGTCTCGGCGGCGCTCTGGAAGCGGATGTTCTGGGCCTTGGCGAAGTTCTGGCCGAGGTAGTGGCTGGTGCCGGCCTGCAGCGCCTTGCCGTCCTGCATCATCGCTTCGATGGAGAAGGTGGCCTCGGCGCCGGGGAAGCGCTCGTTCTCCGGCTTCTCGCCGGCGATCACCGGCATGGCCAGGGTGGTCTCGGAGAAGTCGCGATAGACCTCCAGCATGCGCATGGTCTCGGCCCGGGCGTCCTCGCCGTCGGCGTGGGCGGTATGGCCCTCCTGCCAGAGGAATTCCGAGGTGCGCAGGAAGAGCCGCGTGCGCATCTCCCAGCGCACCACATTGGCCCACTGGTTGATCAGCAGCGGCAGGTCGCGGTGGCTCTTGATCCAGCGCTGGAAGGCGTCGCCGATGATGGTCTCGGAGGTGGGCCGCACGATCAGCGGCTCCTCCAGCTCGGCCTCGGGATCGACCACCAGCTGGCCGTCGACGGTTTTCAGCCGGTGGTGGGTGACCACCGCCATCTCCTTGGCGAAACCCTCCACGTGGGCGGCTTCCTTGGCGAAGAACGACAGCGGGATGAACAGCGGAAAATAGGCGTTCTGGTGCCCGGTCTCCTTGATCCGCCGGTCGAGGTCGCGCTGGATCTCCTCCCAGACGCCATAGCCCCACGGCTTGATGATCATCATGCCGCGCACCGGGCTGTTCTCGGCCATGTCCGCCTCGCGGATGACGGCCTGGTACCAGTCGGGGAACGTCGAGCGGTTGCCGGTCATTCGGCTGACGCTCAGGGCGCGTTGCATGGGAGCCTCCTTCAGGAGGCGTTGCATAGCGGCCGTAGGCCGCTCACGCCACCCTAGGCGATGCGGCGGCCGTCGACGACCGCCAGCCGCAGCTTCGGACCGGCGGGACGGGCCTCGGCGCCGTCGAGGGCGCGGATGGCCAGGTCGCGCAGCGGTCCCTTGGCCGGCCGCAAGTGCGCGGAGGTGGACTGGTAGAGGCCGAGGAACCGGTCGGGGACGCCGCCAGGACCGCCCAGCGGCGCGAACAGGATCTCCAGGCGCCGCACCGCGCCGTCGTCGGCGAGCGCCTCGGCGTCGATCACCACCGGCTCGGCGGTGCGCAGGGCCGCGTCGAGAACGCCGGCGAGGTGACGGCGATGATCGGGGCGCCAGAGCAGGTCCACCGGCTCGCCGCGCAGGCCCCGGCCGTGCAGATCGTTGATGGTTTCGCCGGCCAGGCGGAAGCGAAACACCCCGTCGGGATCGCGGACGAGGATGAACGCCTGGGGCAACAGCGCCGCGAACGCCGCCGGATCGATGTCCGAACGGGCCGGTATGCGGCGTTCACCACGCCGCGCTCGCCAATAGTCTATCAACAGTTCGGTGTTCAAATGGAACATCGCCGATCGTCCTTCAGCCCTTCGGCCGCGACCTTCCCAGTAAGACGGGCTGTCGCACGAGGGTTGCAGGAAGCGTCGGGCCAAGCCGGATACGCGCCAAAACGAGACACCGGGCGCGTTTCTTGCTTGCAGACTTGAGCGATGGACCAGGAGAGCCGGCCAATGGCCAATAAGACCCACTTGATGGCGCTTATCGCGGGCATCGGCCTTTGGCTGATGATCGCCGCCGTTCCCGCCGCCGCTTTGGCCGGCACGTGCTGCACCCCGCCGACGCCGCCGGCATCGTGCGGCTGCACGCCGCCGCCGTGCTGCACCCCGCCGACGCCGCCGCCGACCAGCCCGCAGTGCTGTTCGCCGGCGAGCAATATCGTCATTCCCGGCGTCGACGTGTTCGTGGCTCCCAGTGTGGTGGTCAACGTGCAGGCCAACGCCAACGCCAGCGCCTTCTCGGCCGCCGGCGCCCAGGCCTCCACCCAGCCCTTCGTCAGCGGCGGGGGCGGCGGCTTCATCCAGGCCCCCGGCCCGGTCGGCGTGGTCAACCTCGGCGTCTCCGGCGAGACCACCAAGACCGCCTATGAGGCCACTCGCACCCGTTTCGAGAAGGTGGTGATCGAGGCCTTCTGTTTCGATGACAAGGACGTGCCGCACCCGGCTTCGCAGGTGACGCCTGATCGCGACATCGATGAGACCTACGACGGCGAACTCTATCGCTGCATCGCCGGCACCCACATGCAGGTGACCATCGCCCAGTGGAGCGACAAGGTCTCCTTCGAGGGCGGCCAGACCCTGACCTGCCTGAAGGGCGAGGCGCTGTACCACTCGCCCGGCAAGGGCGGCGGCTCGATGGAATGCCGCCCGCAGAAGCCGGCCCGCGACTGCAACGAACGCTCGCTGCTTCGCCGCTTCGGCGCCGGCATCAAGGTGCTGACGCTGCTGATCACCGAGAAATACACCGCCTATCGCGAGGAGACCCATGAGGGCGCCGCCAGCACCGCCGGGGTGATGAGCCTCGACGGCGGCGTCGGCGGGGTCGTCTACTAGCCGCTATCGAAACCACGTCCTCCGCCGCGCCGACCTGGCGCGCGGACGGCGGCAAGGGGGCGCATTCCGGGGGGGAGGCGTCCCCTTTTTTCTTTGGCCGTGCGTGGTTCGAGACGCGCTCTGGCGAGCGCTCCTCACCATGACGAGGTTTGTTGCGGCCCACCCATCTTCGCCATCCTGAGGAGCCGCCCTAGGGCGGCGTCTCGAAGGACGCACCGTCAGCCGGACGTGGGGCGCGCGATCTCCAGGATGGATCGCACGAACGCCGCCTTGCCGTCGGTGTAGGCGGTGCGGTCGTTGCGAAACTGGACAGCCAGCGCGCGCTTCAGGGCCGCATAGTCCGCGGCGGCGCCCGCATGGGCGCGCAGATAGTCCCGGAACCGGATCTGATCGCCGTAGCCGCCCCAGTCCGGCGCGCAGACGTAGAGATGGTGGTCGTGCGCCGCGTATCCGGGCGGGGTGGCGAAGGCCTCACGGCCGACGATCCCCAGGTCGCCCTCGTGCCGATAGCCGAGATCGGCCAGCCGCTCGATCACCGCCGGCAAATCGTCCTTCGAGGCCAGCAGCACCACCAGGTCGATCACCGGCTTGGCCGCCATGCCCGGAACCGCCGTGCTGCCGACGTGCTCGATCGCCGCCGCCAGCTCGCCCAGCGCCGAGGCCAGGCGCCCGCGCAACATTTCGTATCGCTCTGGCCAGGCGGGATCGTAGTCGCTGATCACCACCGGCTCGGGCATCAGTTCGGCTTCGGCTTGACCACCAGCTTCCAGGCCTTGTCGTCCCGCAGCCAGGTCTGCGCCGCCTTCTCGATGGCGGCGGCGTCGACGCGGTCGTAGGCGGCGCCGGCCGATCGCAGGGCGTCCAGCCGGCGCGGATCGGACTGGGCGCCGGCCAGGCCGTCGCGCCAGTACTCGTTGGTGGCCATGGCCTTCTCCAGGGCGTCGATGCGCGGCTTCTTGGCCCGCTCCAGCTCGTCCGGCTTGACCGGATTTGCGCGTAGGTCAGCGGCGATGGCCTGAACGTCGGAGAAGAACAGCGGCAGCTTGTCCGGCGGCTCCTCGACATAGGCGTCGAGGAAACCCAGCCCGGGCCAGACGCGGCTGGCGTTGGAACTGGCCGTCGGCGAATAGGTCACGCCCTCCTTCAGCCGCAGCACGTCCAGCAGCCGCAGCTCCATCACCTCGCCGAGGATGGTGTTGATCCGCGCGCCCTGCGGGTCGGCGAAAAAGTCGGTGGTCGGCCAGGCGATGAAGCCGATCGCCTGATCGGCGCGGCCGGTGTGGGTCTCGACCACCGGGTCGGCGACCGGGGCCGGGAACACCGGGTCGTGGGCCGGCGGCGTCGGCGGCGCCGGATCGGGCCGCTTGGGCAGGGCGCCGAAGGTCTGCGCCACCGCATCGATCGCCTTGTCGACGGTGATGTCGCCGACGACGATCACCTCGATCGAGCCCGACGCCAGCGCCGGCGACACCTGCGCCTTCAGGTCATCCAGGGTCTCGCCGGCGATCTCGGCCTTGCCGGGGAAGGTCCAGCGCCGGTCGCCCGAGCGCAGCAGGCCGTTGAGATCGCGGGCGAACACCCCGCCGTCGGTGGCGTTGTACTGGTCCTCCAGCGTCTCGCCGAAGGTCTTGATCCGCTCGAACGCCTCGGGCCGCCAGCCGGGATCGGTGACATAGGCGGCCAGTTCCTGCAGCTGGGTGGGCAGGTCGCTGGTGCGGGTTTCGCCGGAGAGCGCGAAGGCGTCGTCCTCGGCGGCGAAGTTCATGCTGAACACCTGCCCGGCCAGGGCGCGTTCGGCGTCGTCGGCGGTGATCTGCTTCAGGCCGCCCTCGGAGAACGCCTGCCCGGCCCAGGTCATCGTCTGACGGTCGGGCGCCAGGCCCTCGAGGCCATTGCCGACCCTCACCTTCACCAGCACCTGGTCGTCGCGGAACTTGGTCGGCTTGATAGTCAGCCGCACGCCGTTCTCGAAGCGGATGAACACCGTATCGAGGTCGGTGACGTCCTGGCGGTCGGCGACTTTTCCCGGCGTTCCGAAGTCGGTGTAGGGCCAGTCGACCTGGTGCGGCGCCTCAGGCGCGGTGACCGGCGTGGCGACGGCAGCCTGGAAGGCGGTCTTCAGCGCCGCTTCGCCGCCGTCGATGGGGGTGGGCGACGAGAGGAACACCAGCGGACCGCTGCCCTTGAACACGGTCTTCAGCGTGGCCGAGACTGCCTCCGGGGTCAGGTCCTTGGACAGGCTGTCGAACAGCGCCAGGTCGTCGGCGGGGCTGGTCTCGACCTCGTCGTCGCCAAGAGTGCTGGCGATTTCCTCGGCCATGTCCGGGGTGCGTCGGGTGACCGCGCCGTCGGCGGCCAGCTTCAGCGCCGCGCGCTGCTCGGTGATTTCCCGCGCCAGCTCGTCCGGCCGCACGCCGAAATCAGCCGCCCTGCGTACTTCGCTCTCCGCCGCGGTCAGCGCGGCCTGCCAGTGGTCGGGCTGAGCGTTGACCACCACGGCGGTGATCTCTTCGGCGCGGAGCTGATCGCCGCGGATGGCGCCGGCGCTGATGAACGGCGGGTTCTGGCCGCGGGCAAGGGTGGCGAGGCGGCGGTTCAGGACCGCCAAGCCCAGCCGCTCCAGCCATTCGCGGCGGCGGCGGGCAACCGTGTCAGCCGTGAGGTCCGGCGGGGTGACCCAGGCTAGCTGCAGGGTGGTCTGGGCGCCCGGCTCTATGGTGAGGCGATAGTCGGCGCCCCGCTTCTCGACCTTGCCCAGGTCAGGATCGCCGCCGGCCGGGGCGTCGTTCTTCCAGTCGCCGAACCTGGCGGTGATCTTGGCCAGCATGGCGTCCGGGTCGAAGTCGCCGACCGCGATCAGCGTCGCGCGATCGGGGCGATAGTACTTGTCGTAGAAATTGGCGATCTGGGCCCGCTGGGCGTTCTGGATCACCGGCACAAGGCCGATCGGCCAACGCTTCGGCGGCAGCTGGCCGCTCATCAGGAAATCCAGCCGCGACTTGGTGATCCGGTAGGCCGGCGTATCGCGCACCCGCTCCTCCGAGAGGATCACCCCGCGCTCGCTGTCGATGTCGGCCTGCCGCAGCAGCAGGTTGCCGCCGACATCCCGCAGCAGCATCAGCGCGGTGTCGATGGAAGCGTCATCGGATTTGGGCATGTCCAGCTTGTACAGGGTCGAATCGAAGCTGGTCTGGGCGTTGGTGTCGGCGCCGAAGGCCAGGCCCAGGCGCTGCAGCACCTTCACCATCTCGCCGCGATCCTGCACGGACTTCGAGCCGTTGAAGGCCATGTGCTCGAGGAAGTGCGCCAGCCCCTGCTGGTCGTCGGTCTCCATCATCGAGCCCGCGGCGATGTAGAGGCGCAAGGACGCCTGCCCGGGCGGGGTGGCGTTGCGCATGATCGCATAGCGCAGGCCGTTGGGCAGGGCGCCGAAGCGGATGTTGGGGTCGGCGGCGAGATCCGAGCGCGACTGCGGCCATTGTCCCGGCTTCAGCTTAGGCGCGGGCGCTTCGGCCTTGACGACCGGCGGGTGCGCCGCGCTCGTGGGCGGCGTCTGGGCGAACGCCGCGGCCGAGACGGTCAGGGCGGCGATGGCGGCCAGGGCCGCGCGTTGCAGTCGGATCATGAAGTCTCTCGAAGCGCCGGGCGGCGGACCATGCCCGCCGTCAAAGGCTGGTTCAAGGCGCGATTGCGCCCCGCGCGGAGGGCGCGGGCGGCTGGGACCAGAGGGAGGGAGAGGGTGTCGGCCGGGTCGCGCGCCAAACCCGGAGGGGCTGGGGGGGCTGTTCAGGATCCGGGACCGGCGTTGAGCGCCCGACCGACGATGTCCTTGTCGCAGGCGGATAAGGCCCCGAAAGGACCAGACTTAGGCCCTTTGGCGCCCTTCGGGCTGTGTTCGGAAGGATACAGATCGGTAATGATCGGCGCGGTGCGACCTTACGGGGCCTTGCCGCCGAACCGTGTTTGATCGAAAAAAGCCACCAACGAGTGCTTGGCGGCCGGTATGTCCCCGGTCGCTGGGGAGAGGGGAAGGCCCGCACGGCCTCGCGGAGGTGATGAGCCTCCGTCGCGGTGAGCCTGGACTTTAGAGCGCCGGCAAGGGCGGTCCCGCAAGGGGTCGCCCTTTTGCTTGCCTGGCGGTCGGCGGTCAGTTGCTCGGGGTCGAGACGTAGAAGGTGCCGCTGTTGCCCACCGCCGTTGCGGTGGAGCGGACCGAGCGGGCGCCGTTGGTCAGGGCGATGGAGGCGGTGGCGCTGGCGTCGCCGTTGTTGGTCTGGCTGTTGGTGACGTTCATCACCCCGCCGCAGCTGGAGCAGGCGAAGCCCGTGGCCGCGTTGCCCATGGCGGTGGAGGAGACGTTGACGTCGTAGCCGTTGTCGCCGCCGAAGCTGGCGATGGATTCCACCCCGCCGGCGCCGTTGACCTGGACGTTGTTGAGCACCGTGCTCGGGCCTTGATTGCCGGCCATCACCGAGTTGCCGACGCCGTAGGCGCTGACCGTGGCGCCGCCGAAGGCGTAGGAGGTCTCGACGCTCTGGGCGCGGACGTAGGACTCGTTGTCCTGGTTGTCGGAGACACTCAGCGGGCCCTCGGTGTTGGTGGCGCTGATGTTGTTGCCGGTGGCGGTGGCCGAGGTGTTGGTCACCTCGCTGTTCCCCAGATTGACGAACTCGGTGCCCTGGGTGATCGCGCCGTCGTTGGTCTGGGTGACGCCCAGCGTCTGATTGACCACGCCGGAGGTGGTGCTGGTGACGTTGTTGCCCGCGCCGATCGAGGCGAACTGGCCCTGGTCGGTGACATCGCCGAGGATCGCGCCGCCGTTGGCCGCGACGATCGAGGCGTTGGTTTGGGTCGCGGTGACGTTCAGCGCCGAGTCCGACGTGCCGAAGGTCTGGCTGTTGGCGATCGCCTGGGCGGTCAGCGACAGGTCCGTGCTCGTGGCGTTCGGCCCCTCGATCTGGCTTTCGGCGTCAATCGGCGCGCAGGGGCCGCCGGTCGACGCGCAGTTGGTGGTGGCCGGCTGGGTGATGCTCTGATTGTAGCTGCCCGACAGCGTTCCGCCGCCGGAGATCACCGATGTGCCGGTGTTGCCGGTGGCCGCGGTGAACACCTCGGCGGTCGGGCCGACGTCGGTGGTCACGTTCAGCACTGTCTGCGCCTGGACGTTGTTCGACGCCGTCTGGGCCGAGGTCACGGCCAGGTTGCCGGTCACCACCGAACCGGTGAAGCTGTTGCCGGTCGAGGTGGTTGTGGCGGTGGTGTCGCTGGAGGCCGTCACCACGTCGAGCGTCTGCGACGAGAAAACGTTTCCCGCCTGCGTCTGGTCGTTGGTGACCGTCTGGCTAGTAGCGGTCGCGAACCACAGCGCTGACAGCGGGATCGCGGCGATCGTCCCAACGATTCGGATCTTGGCGTGTCGCGGCATTGTTGGTTTCCACATTGTTGTAGGCAGGCACGAAGGCGCCGGTGACGCCGGTGGTCGCGCCGCTTCCCAGGGGATCGGTCTGCATGCAGGCCTCGGGACCGGACATGCCGTAGAGATTGGCCACCATTTCCACCGTGGCGCGCTCGATCACCGAGCGGACGCCCAGCTGCAGGGGCTCCAGCGCCCCTTCGCCGGCGGAGAGGTCGAAGGCGTTGCCGTTGAGGATCTTGAACACGCCGGCGCCGATCTGGTGGGCGACGATCTGCTTTTGGTAGGAGATCACGTCGACCACTTCGAGGGTGCGGGTGTTGATCAGGCGCAGGTCCAGGCCGACGTTCATCACGAACACCGTGCCGCCGAGCGAGCCCTTCAGATCCTGCGTGTTGAGGCCGCCGCCGTCGAAATTGGCGCCGCTCGAGCGGATGTTGAAGTTCAGCTCGGTGACGCCGCCGGCGAGATAGAAGTCGGAACCCGGGACCTGGCCGGCGAGGATGCGCCGGTAGTCCGTGGGGGTCTGGGCGCCGGGGGTCGGGTGGTCGCTGATCAGCTTGTTGTTGGCGTACTTCAGCTCCAGTTCGGAGACCGAGGTGTCGTAGCGCTCCACCAGCGGCACGCCGGCCTTGGCGAAGGCGCTCATCGCCATCAGCGAGGCGCCCTGGGTGACCTTGCGGCCGGAGCCGTCGGATTCTTCCTTGCCGGTGTAGTCGGCGATCCGGCCGACCGCGATCCGCGGCGCGTTGACGTGGTGGGCCCTGGCGTATTCGGCCAGGCAGACCAGCGCCGCCGAATAGGGCGTCGGATTGGCCACCACCGGCGCATCGCCTTCCGGCGTGGCGTAGAGTCCGTTGGACCCCGCCACCGGCGCTGCGCAGGCCGACAGCGTCAGACCCACCGAGGAAAGAAGAGCGACCAGGCGTTTGCCGGCGCTGAATTTATTGACCATTGCTGACGCCCCCACTCAGCGACGAACTGGCGCTGATGTTGCCGCTATTTGTTTGCTTGGAATTGACGATCACCGTGTTGTTGTTGCCTTCGGTGACCACCACGAGGTTGTTGCCCACCGCCGAAGCGCCGCCGGAGGCCCCGACACCGGCGACGGTGTCGAAGGCGCCGCTGGCGCCGGCGTTGGAGAAGACACTGCTGTCCGATCCCGCCTCGATCACCCCGTCGACGACCACCAGATTGCCGTTGGCGTCCCGCATCTGCGGGTTCACCGGCTGGTTCTCCTCGTCGGAGGTGCGACCGTAGCCTGCGTTGTAGCTACCGGAGTTGGCGGTCATGGTCTGGGCGTTGGCGCCGGCGGCCATCGCCAGACCCGAGAGGGCCAGGACGAAAACCAGGGCGCGTTTGCCGTTGGATAGATGACGAGCCATGCGCGTTGCGCTCCGCTACGGGACAAGACGGCAACCCCCAAGCAACCGCCGTGCCAGAATGAGGACAGGGGCGTTCTTACGGGCAAACCCCTGCTTAATTGGTTAAGGAGACCCCCAGGTTTGGCGTCTTCGCCGGGCCGGATTCGCTAGAGGAATGGCGCGCTAAAGTGGACCAGGGTGAACTCGACGAATTCGGCGAAACGAGGCCGGCGCGCGAACCGCTGTTCAATGTCCCGTGGACCATTCTGGTTCTCTGTCTGGGACTGATCGGCCTCTACGAGATCCAGACTCTGACCATTTCCGAACCGGCGCTGGACGGCCTCGGCGTCTCGGCGGCGGCGCTGCGGGCGGGCCGGTGGAGCACGCTCTTCACCGCCATGTTCCTGCACGAAAGCTGGCCGCACGTGCTGGTCAACGCCTTGAGCGCCTTCGCGTTCGGACCGCCGACCGCGCGGCTGATGGGATTGGGTCCGCGCGGCGCGGCCTCGTTCTTCGCCTTCTACCTGACCTGTGGCCTCCTGGCCGGTCTGGGCTTCGTTGTTCTCAACCTTAACAATGCCGACGCGGCCGTCGGCGCGTCCGGGGCCATATCGGGATTGGTGGGCGCCGCGTCGCGGCTGATCGATGGGCGCGGGCGGATCGGGCCGATGCTCGGACGCACGGTGATCGGCATGGGGCTGGCCTGGAATGTCGCCAACTACCTGTTCGGCGCGACCGGCCTGACGCCGGGCGCCGGCGGGGCGCCGGTGGCCTGGCAGGCGCACCTGGTGGGCTATGTGGCCGGGGTGCTGCTGATCGGCCCCTTCGCGCGCCTGGCCGGCGTTCGGGATGTTGCGTTCACGCAATAGAGTTTTGCTTGGCGGATCAATCGGCGAGAGAGTCCGGTCTCAATGGGAGCACGGGAGGAAACGCCATGCTTGTATCCCAGATCGTCAAGAACAAAGGCGACATGGTCTTCACGGTCGCTCCATCCGAGAGCGTCGGGGCGGTCGCCGCCTTGCTGCACGCCCGGCGGGTCGGCGCCATGGTGGTGCTGGACGGCGACCGCGACGTCGCCGGCATCGTCTCCGAGCGCGATATCGTCCGGGTGGTCGCCGAGCGCGGCGCCGAGGGCCTGGCGCTCACCGTCGCCGACTGCATGACCCGCGACGTGATCTTCGCCGAGCCGCAGGAGACGGTGGATTCGCTGCTGGAGCGGATGACCGATCGGCGCATCCGCCACCTGCCGGTGTGCAAGGACGGCCGCCTGGTCGGGATCGTCTCCATCGGCGACCTTGTGAAGAGCAAGATCGCCGAGACGGTGGCCGAAGCGGAAGGTCTGAAGGCCTATATATCGGCCTGATCGGCCAGGGCCGGCGCGCTCAGAGACCGACGCCGAGGCGGCGGGAGTAGAGGTCGCCGACCTTCGAAGCCGCCACGCCGGCGCTGAAGCAAGCCTACTCTCCCCGCTGGCCGTGCAGCACCTGGACTTTCTCCAGAGTGATCAGGCCGATGTCTTTCAGCCCGGCGAGCTCGGCGGCGAAGTCGCGCAGCTTGGCCTCGTCGTCGACGATCTCGATCACCATCGGCAGGTTGGCCGACAGATCGAGGATGGTGGCGGTGTGCAGCCGGGTCGAGGCGCCGTAGCCCATCGGTCCGCGCAGGACCGTCGCCCCGGCCAGGTGCGCCGCGCGGGCCTTCAGCACGATCGACTCGTAGAGCGGCTTGCCGCCATCGCGGCTGGCTTCCTCGGTGTAGATACGCATGAGGGCGGCGTCGGGGGACATGATTTGAGCCGACCCTAACGATCCTGCTATGGCCCCGCAACGCGTGCGGCTAACCTCGCCGGCGCAACGGGGATTCTGGTCGGTTGGTCACCTATCTGTGGATCGCGCTTGGAGGCGCGCTGGGCAGCGTGGCGCGCTACGGGGCCTCCAGCCTGATCGCCCAATGGTTCGGCGAGACGTTTCCGTTCGGGACCCTGGCGGTGAACATCACCGGCTCGCTGGTGATCGGCTTCTTCGCCGCCCTCACCGGGCCGGATGGGCGACTGCTGGTCGGCCCGGACGCGCGCACCTTCGTGATGGTGGGCATCTGCGGCGGCTACACCACCTTCTCGTCGTTCAGCCTGCAGACCCTGAACCTGGTGCGTGACGGCGAGTTGGCCCTCGCCGGAGCCAACATCATAGGCTCGGTGGTCGCCTGCCTCTTCGCCGTCTGGCTGGGCTATGTGGCCGCCACGGCGCTCAACCAGGCCCGCGGAGGGTGACCGGCGATCCCCGTGCAATGTTAAGTTTCCGCCGCTAGTTTAGGCCCGATGACCGCCACCCTCGACTCGGATGCTTCCGCCGCCGCCGGCTTCGGCCATCGGCTGATCCCGCCTGGTGATCCGCTGGAGGGCGCGACCTTCGACGCCATCTACGACGCCAAGATCAAGCCCGAGCTGATCAAGTGCGAGGCCGAGCGCAAGAGCGCGATGCAGACCTTCATCGTCACCCTGCTGGCCGGGGTGGTGGTGATCTTCCTCGAGTACGTCATGACGCCGAGGTTCTTTCCCGGCGTCGCCGCGCCCAGCATCTACATTCCGATCGTCACCGGGGTGATCGCGATGGTGCTGGCCTACCTGCCGCTGGGCAAGGTGGCGGAGAAGGCCAAGCTCAGCGTCATCACGGCCCTCTGCGAGCCGCTCGGCGTCACCTATGCGCCCAAGGGCGCCGACGGGCCGGCGTTCGAGACCTTCCTGGAGCTGAAACTGCTGCCGCAGCCCAGCGAGAAGGCGTTCCAGGATTTCTTAAGCGGCAAGCGCGGGCCGATCGACTTCGCGCTCTGCGAGGCGACCCTGACCCAGGGCTCCGGCAAGAACCGCCGCACGGTGTTCCAGGGCCAGCTGTTCCGCCTGACCACGCCCAAGCCGCGCCTCTCCACCACGGTGGTGGCGCGCAACAGCGGGTGGATGAACCGATTCGAATGTCCGTCGGGGCTGCAGTCGGTGGGTCTGGAGGACCCTAAATTCAACAGCGACTTCGCCGTCTTCGGTTCCGACCAGGTCGAGGCGCGGGAGATCCTGACGCCCAGCTTCATGCAGGAGCTGGTGGATCTGGAGAGCGGCTACGCCGGCTCGCACCTGCGCTGCGCCTTCTGCGGACCGGACCTGCTGATCGCGGTGGAAGGCGCCAATCGCTTCGAGATCGGCAGCATGTTCTCGACCCTGGTCGAGCGATCGCGCGTGGAAGGGATCGCCCGGGACATCGAGCAGGTGTTCAAGATGATCGACGCGTTCGCCGCCGCGTGAAGACGCTGGGCCTGATCGGCGGGATGAGCTGGGAGAGCACCACGCTCTATTACCAGCTGCTCAATCGGATGGCCCGCGATCGGCTGGGCGGCCAGCATTCGGCCAAGCTGATCCTCTGGTCGGTGGATTTCGCCCCGGTGGCGGCGATGCAGTCGGCCGGCCTGTGGGACGAGGCCACCAGCCTGATGGTCGACGCGGCCCGGCGGCTGGAGACGGCGGGCGCCGAGGCGATCGTCATCTGCGCCAACACCATGCACAAGATGGCCGACGACGTGCAGGCCTCGATCGGGGTCCCGCTGGTCAATGTCGCCGACGCCACCGCCGCGGCCGTGCGCAAGGCCGGGATCAAGCGGCCACTGCTGCTGGCCACCCGCTATGTGATGGAGCAGAGCTTCTACCGCGACCGTCTGCGCCGGGGCGGCATCGAGTGCCTGACGCCCGCGGAGCCCGACAGGGCCCGGCTGCACGCGATCATCTTCGACGAACTGGTCCAGGGGCGCTTCAAGCTGGCCTCCAAGGACGCGGTGATCGCCATGACCGAGAGCGCCGTGCGCGGCGACGGCGCCGACGGGGTGATCCTCGGCTGCACCGAGTTCGGCCTGCTGCTGAAGCCGGAGGACCTGCCGGTGCCGGCGTTCGACACCACTGAACTACACGCCGAGGCCGCAATGGCCTGGGCGCTGGGGGAGTAGCGGCTGCGGCGCGGGTCCTCGCCAAATCCCCCAAAAATCGGTCATCCCCGGGCGTAAGTCCCGGGGACCCAGGATCTCGATGCATCGAGGCGAGGCCGCGAGGCCGGAGCCACGCCGTCGGCGCGATGCGCGCCGCCGTACTGAACCACCGTGTTCCTGGGTAGCCGGGACTTGCGCCCGGCTATGACCGTTTGATTGGGGGAAGGCTCAGAACGGCAGATCGGCTTCGTCCTCATCCTCCGCATCCAGCTCGGCCTGGAACAGGTCGGCTTCGAGCGGCCCGTGCTGCGGTGGTTTCACCTTAACCCGGCGCTCGGCCTTGGCGACCGCGGCACCGGTGCGGCGCAGCACCGCCTCGATGCGGGCAAGCCAGCGGTTGGCCTCGCCGATGGCGGCGGCGGAGTTGGCCGGCGCGCCGGCGCGGGGGTTCTGGACCGGCCACAGGACCAGCTCGAAGTCCGGATGCCGGGGGTCGTCGAACAGCAGCCGCAACAAGACCTCGCCCTCGGTGCCGCGGGTACGGTCGAGCGCCCGGCGAGGTTCGCCCCGCAGCACTCGCGCGGCCACTTCGCCGTCGAGCACCAGGTCGGCGCCCAGCAGTTCGCTCAAGTCGTAGACCAGGCACCAGGCGCCGCTGCTCCAGGCGACGGCGATCTTGCCGGTGGCGAAGCTGAAGGCGGCGGCGCGGCCGCGGCCGTGGGCGATCAGGGTCGTATCCGGCGGCTCGCCCAGCACGTTGCGAAAGGCCCGCGCCAGCCGTCGGTTCTCGGCCATGAACCAGGCGAACGCCGACACGATGAAGGTGATCGCGGCGGCGGCGAGGCCGAGCAGCAGCAGGAGGCGCAGAATCTCGCGCATGCGGCTCAGGCTAGCGGGAGTCTCCGGCCCCGACGAGACGGCTCAGAGGGTCAGTTCGGCCACCACCGGCACGTGGTCGCTGGGCTTCTCCCGGCCGCGCACATCGCGGTGGATGACCACACTGGCCAGGTGGTCGGCGGCCTGGGGCGAGAGCAGCAGGTGGTCGATGCGGATGCCATGGTTCTTCTGCCAGGCCCCGGCCTGATAATCCCAGAAGGTGTAGCCGCCGGGCGTGCCGTCGACCTCGGCGTAGGCGTCGGTGAAACCCAGCCACTTCAGCCCCCGGAAGGCGGCTTTGGTTTCAGGCCGAAAAAGCGCGTCGCCGGTCCAGGCGGCCGGATCGTCGGCGTCCTCGGGGCCGGGAATGACGTTGTAGTCGCCGGCGATCACCAGCGGCTCCTCCAGCGCCAGCAACTCGCGGGCGTGCGCGGCCAGGCGGTCCATCCACTTCAGCTTGTAGGTGAACTTCTCGGTGCCGACCGGATTGCCGTTGGGCAGGTAGATGCCGCAGACCCGCACCGGGCTCGGACCGGAGACCACCGCCTCGATGTAACGGGCGTGGTCATCGCCATCGTCGCCCGGCAGGCCCTTGCGGACGTCCTCCAGCGGCGTCTTCGAGACCAGGGCCACGCCGTTGTAGGTCTTCTGGCCGTGGACAGCGACGTTGTAGCCCAGCCGCTCGAACTCGGCGGTGGGAAACTTCTCGTCGACGCACTTCAGTTCCTGCAGGCAGGCGACGTCCGGCTGCGCCTCCTCGAACCAGGCGAGCACGTTCGGCAGGTGGGCGTTGATCGAATTGACGTTCCAGGTGGCGATGCGCATGGCGCCTAGTTAGCCCGAGGCGGCGCCTTGACGAAAGCGGCGATCGGGTCGGCCACGCCCGGCGCCAGCGGTAGGGCCGGATCGGCGTAGGTGGCGAGGTTTCCCGTCCGGTCGGCAGGGGCGACCTTCAGCACGTGGTTCACGCCGTCCAGCCTGACCAGCACGATCCCCGGACGCGCGCCGGCCAGCCGCTCGGCGTCGGCCATCGAGACCTGCAGGTCGGCGGTCCCTTGCAGGACCAGCACCGGCCCCTTGTAGGCGGCCAGCAGCTTCACCGGGTCATAGGACAGCTCGTCGATGAGGAAGTCCTGCACCGAGGGCCGGAACAGCGACAGCATCGCCGGGTCCATCCCGGTCGCGTCCACGTGCTGGCGTTTCTGCAGCTGCGCCAGGTCTGCCAGGGCGGTCGGCAGGTCGGCGGCGAACGCGGGCGCGGCGGCCAGCTGTTCGCGCAGGACGTCTCCGAGCGGGCGTCCGGCGCCGGCGATCAGCACCAGCCCACAGAGGTCGCGTGGGTCCTGGGCCGCTGCCTGGGCCACCAGCGCGCCTTCGCTGTGGCCCAGCAGCCAGACGCAGGGAGCGCCGGTGCGACGCCGCAGTTCGGCCGCCCAGGCGTGGGCGTCGGCGGCGTAGTCGCTGATGGTCACCTTGTCCGCGTCGACGGCCGCGGCGCGGCTCTCGAACATGCCTCGCTTGTCGATCCGCACGCTGGTCACGCCCCGGCCGGCCAGGGCTTCGGCGAGCAGGCGATAGGGCGCGGCCTTGATCCCCAGCGGGTTGTCGCCGTCGCGGTCCGTCGGGCCCGACCCAGGGATGATCAGCACCACCGGCGCGCCCTTGGCGTCGTCCGGCGCCAGCATCGTGCCCTTGAGCAGCCCCGACGGTCCCTGCACCTCAACCGGCGACTGCTGCGGCTCGGCGTGAGCCGCCGTTGCGACGGTGGCCCAGGCGAGCGCGGCGGCGATGACGAGGCGCATGCTGATGGTTCCTCGGTTCAGGCAGGTCGCCGCGCGATGGCGCACGTCCACAGCTCGTGATCGCGGCCTGGCCTCCCGTCCGGAGTCACGCGGACGCCGACAAGCTCCAGCCCGGCGCCGGCCAAGAGATCGGACAGCGTCTGCGGCGTCAGGTCAGTGAAACGGCGGCCGTTGGCGTGGCGCTCAGCCTCGCCGAACTTGAACGAGGCGAACAGGACGCCGCCCGGCTTCAGAGCGCGGGCGAGGCGGCCGATGCCCTCGGGCAGTTCGGCGCGGGACAGATGCAACAGACTGGCGCAGGCCCAGACGCCGTCGAACTGGGAGTCCCAGGCCACGTCGGCGAAAGTCATGTGCAGCACCTCGAGACCCGTCGCCTCGGAGGCAAGCCTGACCATGGCGGCGGCGCCGTCGAAGGCCGTGACCCGATAGCCGGCGCGCAGGAAGGCGACGGCGTCGCGGCCGGCGCCGCAGCCGGCCTCGAGCACGGCCCCGCCGGCCGGGACTTGGCTTAGAAACCAGTCGCGGGTTTCCGATACGTCGGCGTCCAGGGTGTCGGCGGAAAAGGCGACGGCGTTGGCGTCGTAGTAGTCGATGGAAGACACTTGAATGCCGCCCCCCGGCGCTTTGGGTCAGATGGAGAAGCTGACCCCGCAGCCGCAGCTGGTCTTGGCGTTGGGGTTCTTCACCCGGAACTCGGCGGCGGCCAGTTCGTCCGCGAAGTCGATCACCGAGCCGTTCAGCAGCGCCAGCGAGATCACGTCGACCACCGCGGCCGCGCCGTCCAGCTCGACCTTCAGGTCGTCCGGCTCGACGGCGTCGACCAGGTCGAAGCGGTACTGGAAGCCCGAACAGCCGCCGCCTTCCACCGCCACGCGCAGCATCATCTCGCGGCCCTCGGCGGCGGAGATCGCGTGCAGGCGGCGGGCGGCGGCGGGAGAGAGGGTGACGGCGGCTTGGGTCATCGGGGTTTTGGGATTCCTGAAGGCCCTTATATGAGACTGCATGGCAAAAGCGCCAAGGGGCGACTTCCTGGAGAGTTCATGGCTGGCGACACGCTAGGGCGCCCAAGGGCGGCCTTCGCCGAGGATCCGCGCGCTTCGAAGGGCCGCCGTTACCCGGAACCGGAGAGCAGCACCCGCACGCCCTTCGCCCGCGATCGCGACCGGATCATCCACACCTCGGCCTTCCGCCGCCTAAAGGAAAAGACCCAGGTGTTCGTGGCCCACGAGGGCGACCAGTTCCGCACCCGGCTGACCCACTCCCTGGAAGTGGCCCAGATCGCCCGCTCGATCGCCACCGCCATGGGGCTGGATTCCGACCTCGCCGAGACCATCGCGCTGGTTCACGACATCGGCCACCCGCCCTTCGGCCACTCCGGCGAGGAGGAGCTGGAGCGGCAGATGAGCGACCACGGCGGCTTCGACCACAACGTCCAGACCTTCCGGGTGGTGACCGAACTGGAGCGACGCTATCCGCAGTTCTTCGGCCTCAACCTGAGCTGGGAGACCCTGGAGGGCCTGGTCAAGCACAACGGCCCGGTGAGCGCGATGCTGGAGCGGCCGGCCTGGAAGGCGATCGTCGATTTCGACGCCGGCTTCGACCTCGGCCTCGGCGAATGGGCCTCGGCGGAGGCGCAGGTCGCGGCGCTGTCCGACGATATCGCCTACAACAACCATGACGTCGACGACGGCGTCGGGGCTGGCCTGTTCGGCCTGGCAGAACTGGAAGACGTGCCGCTGATCGGCCCGATCATCCATGGCGTGCGCAAGGACTTCAGCGGTCTCGACGAGCGGATGACCCGGATCGAGTCGGTGCGGCGGATGATCGGGGCGATGATCGGCGACGTGATCGCCGAGACCGACGCCCGGGCCAAGGCGACCGGGGTGAAGTCGCCCCAGGATGTCCGCGGCCTCGGCAAGGCGCTGGTCGCCTTCTCCGAGCCGATGCACGAGGACCTGGCGCGCTTAAGGGCGTTCCTGTTCGAGCGCATGTACCGGCATTGGCGGGTCAACCGCACCCGCAGCCAGGCGCGCCGCATTCTGGCCGACATGTTCCAGCTATTCATGGAGGAGCCGGACGTGCTGCCCACCGAGTGGTGCGCCCGGGCCCGGGCCGACGGCGAGAGCGGCAAAGCGCGGGTGGTGTGCGACTACATCGCCGGCATGACCGACCGGTTCGCCATCGAGGAACACCGCAAGCTGTTCCAACTCGACGTCTGGAACTAGGCGCGACGATCTGGGCGGGATTTCGGGGCGGCGGGCCGGTGTAGACTGGCGCCACGCGTGCGATTCGCCGGGAGCCTTGATCCATGTCCGACCACGACCGCGGTCCCTACACACCTCCGTCGGAGCCGCCGCTGGCCTTCGATCCGCGCCGGCCGGTGCGCGGCGCGGGACCCGCGCCGGTGGCTCTGATCGTCAGCGCCGTGGTGCTGGTCGGGTTGGTCGGCGGGGTGGTCTATGTCTACCGGGACGGCTTTCGGCACGGCGCCCAGCCCCCAGCCCCGGTGGGCGCGCCGCTCGGCGACATCAAAGCGCCGGCGCCCGCCGACGCCAATGACGCCGCGCCCGGCCTGGTGATCGAAACGGTCGACGCCTCCAACGACGCCGCCGCCGTCAACGCCACCCTGGCCACACCGCCGGAAGAGCCGCAGCCGCGCACTCCCGTGGTCGCCATCGTCCCGGCTGCGCCCGCCGCGCCGCCACCCGCCCTGCCGGTCAGCGCGCCGCCGCCGAAGGTCGCGCCCGGAAAACCGACCCCCGAGCAGCTTGCCCTCGCCAAGCCGCCGAAGGCGCCGGCCTCGGTGGGGGCGATGGCCGACGCCGCCACCGCCGACCGCAAGCCGGTCAAGGTGCTGGCCAAGCCCGCCGCCGCGCATCCGGCCGAGAAGGCCCCGCCCGCCGACAAGGCGCCCCCCGCCGGCGCCAACTGGGTGCAGATCGGCGCCTTCACCTCCACCGCCCAGGCCGAGAAGGGCTGGACCGACATCGCCAAGCTCGAACCCGCCGCCATGGCCGGCAAGGGCAAGAAGCTGGAGACGATCAGCAAGGGCGGGACCGAGTACTACCGCACCTACGTCACCGGCTTCGACAGCCATGCCGCGGCGGAGAAATTCTGCGCCAAGCTGGCGGCGGCCAAGAAGCCCTGCATCGTCAAGTGAGCTGGCTGGCCGCCATCTTCGGCTGTTCGGGAACCCGGCTCACGCCTGAGGAAGCGGCCTTCTATCGCGACGCGCGACCCTGGGGCTTCATCCTGTTCAAGCGCAACGTCGAGACCCCGGAACAGGTGCGAGCTCTGGTGGCGTCCTTACGCGAAACCATCGATGACCCGCTCGCGCCGGTGCTGATCGACCAGGAGGGCGGGCGCGTGCAGCGCCTGGGCCCGCCGCACTGGCGGCGCTATCCGCCCGGCCGCGCCTACGGCGACCTGCCAGCGAACGATCTGCTTGGCCGGCGCGAGGTGACCCGTCTGGGCGCGCGGCTGATCGCGCATGACCTGGCCGCACTTGGCATCAATGTCGACTGCGCCCCGGTGCTCGATGTGCCTCAGCCGGGCGCGCACGACATCATCGGCGACCGGGCCTACGCCCTCGGACCGGATGAGGTGGCCACGCTGGGCCGCGCCGCCGCCGAGGGGCTGATCGCCGGCGGCGTCCTGCCGGTGATCAAGCACGTCCCCGGCCACGGCCGCTCGCACGCCGACAGCCACGAGCACCTGCCGGTGGTCGAGGCGTCGCTGGCCGAGCTCAGGGCCACCGATTTCCAGCCGTTCCGGGTCAATTCCGACATGCCGATGGCGATGACCGCGCACGTGGTCTACGCCGCCATCGACCCCCGCCGGCCGGCGACCACCTCGCGCAGGGTCATCGGCGAGATCATCCGCGGAGACATCGGCTTCGACGGCGTGCTGATGAGCGATGACCTGTCGATGAAGGCGCTCAGCGGTGACTTCGCCGAGCGCGCTCGGGCCTCGCTGGCGGCGGGCTGCGACGTGGT
>Ga0302320_10006478_pt1 | contig 25970 bp, 25 predicted proteins | sample Bog_T0_3_FD_202130 | JGI IMG/M metagenome (GOLD analysis project Ga0302320, IMG submission 202130) | Peat permafrost microbial communities from Stordalen Mire near Abisko, Sweden - Bog_T0_3 | ecosystem: Environmental > Terrestrial > Soil > Wetlands > Peat | place: Sweden: Abisko, Stordalen Mire... | reverse complement strand
GCTGAAAGCCGAAAACGAGGACCGCGTCGCCGAGTTCCTCGCCGCCCACGAAGACTTTCTCCCCCTCGACGCCGCGCAGATGGCGCGCGCAGCAGGTTTGCCCGACCTCGCCCGGTTCGCCTCGACCTCCGGCGCCGGCCTGCGCCTGTCGCCGCTGACCAGCGCAACGGATGGCTTCTATGTTGCGGGGTTGCTGCGGGCTTGAGCGTGCGGTCCGCGTTTCTATTGACCCTGTCGCCCCAAAGCTGTAGGCGTGGCCTCGCCGCAATGGTGAAGCGAGCGCGTAGCTCAATAGGTAGAGCATCTGACTTTTAATCAGAGGGTCGTGGGTTCGATTCCCACCGCGCTCACCATCAAAATCAAAGACTTTCGGGTAAAGCGCCGGGCTTGATCGACCTTCTGCTCTTGGTCGAGGCAACAGTTGTCCGGTTTGGGATTCGCCGAGGATGCGAGCCCATTACTTGTGCGCTATCGAAAGCGAGACGGCCCGGCTTAACATCCGCGCTCGGACCGTTCCGTGAGCTTTGGACGGGAACCGTCAGTCTGCGAATAACTTGGCAGGCAGTGGAGCGTTCCCGTTCAACGGCTTTGCAGAAGCGAGAGGACCTGCTCCGCCGCGCGGCGCGCCGGCGCAGTTTGCGGCCAGGCCAGAACCAGTTCCTGATCGAATTCGCTGTCAAGCTGCAAATATGAGAGTGGGCCAGGAAACAAACTCATGGCCGATGTCGGCAACACGGAAAGGAAGCCGTGATCGAGAACCAGATTGATGATCGTCGGCAGGGAATCGATTTCAAACAGGGTGACGCGTTCGCGTTGGGTGGGCGACAGATAACGCTCTAAGAACTGGTCGAGCTTTTGCCGAAGTCCGCTTTTCAGACTGGTCGCCGCAATCGGCGCGCGCGTCAAAACGTCCGCCACGTCGGCGCCCTCTGGCCAGACGCGCGGGGAATTTCCGACAAGCACGAGCGGCGAGCGCGAAATCACTGTTGTTTCGAGATGAGCCGGCAGCGCCGTCGTATCGAGGAGCGCGAGGTCGTAGCCGCCATTCTGCAGACCCATCAGCAATTCCTGCGCGGTCGCGTTGGAAATGAACAAAGCCGCGCGGCTTCGGTTGGCCTGCCACTGCGCGGCGAGTTTCGCCAACAGCTTCGCCGTCGTGCTCTCATGTCCGAGCAGCATGATCGCGCCGAGCCTCACCGTCGACCGGGTCCGGCGGAACCTGTCCGACGCCTTGTGGGTAAGCGCCTGCCAGATCTCGGCGAGCTCTTCGGCCAAGCGCGCGAGCTCCGCGCCTTCGGCGCTCAATTCGACGCCCTCGGCCGAGCGGCGAAACAGCGGCGTTTGCAAGGCCGCCTCGAGATTGGACATCTGCCGGGACAATTGCGGTTGGCCGACGCCGATTTCCCTGGCTGCGCGCCGGATGCTGCCCGCCTTCGCAACCCAGACAAAACGCTCCAGCGCGCCCAACGACACGGAAACCGGCCGGCCGCCGGTCGACGCAAAGCCTGCAGGATTCAAGCGCCCCAGGCGCTCGGCCAATCGGGCGGCGGCGTCGAGAGGAAGGGCGAGACGACGCCCTTCGAGCGTCAGCGCCAGACGCGAACCGGTTCGTTCGGCGATAGGAGTCGCCAGGCTGCTTTCCAGCCGCCCGAAGGCGGCGGCGATGGTCGCCGCCGGACAGTCGAGCAAACGTGCGGCTGCGCGGATGCCGCCGACCTTGAGCACCAGGTCGGCGGCGATGAGCGTAAAACTGTCCATCTATTTGTTTTTCATCCGAATTTCGTCGCGCGTGGGCTTTCGGCATACCATGTCCAACAAAAGGGATATCCCTAAAATTCGGCAGTTACCATAGTGTCGGATTGTCAGTAGAGTTATTTTATGGACTTACAGTTCAAACCGCTCCGACTCGACGGATCGTCGATACCTTTGCGCACGTTGCTCCAGATCGGAACCGGCGTCGCCGCGCCCGTTATCGCCGCCGCGGCGCGGGAGCGACTCGCCGCCTCGCGCCAAGTCCTGGAAAATACGCTCGAGTCCGGTTCGAAAGTCTACGGCTGCAACACCGGCGTCGGCGCCATGAAGGACGTCAGGTGGAACGCCGAGACGCTCGACGAGTTCAGCCTCGATCTGGCGCACGCCCATCATTTTGGCGTCGGCCCGAGATTGCCGGTCTGGGTCGTGCGCGCCGCCCTGGCGATCCGAATCAATACGGCGCTGACGGGCCATGTCGGCTGTTCGCCGCAGTTGGTCGACGTCCTGCTTGCCCTGTTGAACGCCGATTTCATTCCGGTCGTGCAGCGCATCGGCTCGATCGGCTGCGCCGATATCGGCCTGATGGGGCAGATCGCCGACGGATTGACCGGGGCGGGCGCCGCCCTCCATCGTGGGCGCGAAATGCCTATGGGCGACGCGCTGGCCGCGTGCGGATTCGAGTCGCTGCGGATGAAGCCACGCGATACGTTGGCCAGCCTGTCGCTCAACGCCATCGGCTATTCGAGCGCGGCTTTCGCCGTCCATTCCGCAGCGCAAGTGCTTCGCCGACTGCTGGCGACCGGCCTTTGCGCCGCCGGGGCGTTGGGCGCTTCTCGCCATCCCTGGCTGGCCGCGTCGAGGATCGGACTGCCCGAGCACGCCGAAGTCGGGTCCTGGCTGATCGAAGCCTCGAAGCCCTGGCCGTGGCGGAGCACGACGAACGTGCACGACCCGCTGAGCCTGCGGATGATGCCGCAAATTTTTGGTTCGGCGCTCGAAAGCCTGAGCGCGGCGGCGAGAAAACTCGTTCGGGCGACGCAATATGCCGACGACAATCCGGTGACGATCGACGACGAGGTGCTGACGTCGGGCGGGTCTTTACCGATCGACGTTGCGCTGGCGTTGCAAACTGCGCAGATCGCTTTCGCCCATGTAGCGCGCAACGTCTTCAACCGCTGCGCCTTGCTGGTTGGCGGCGCCCGCGGCGGCCTGCCGGCCAATCTCGTTCCGCCCGGCGCCGTTGCGACCGGCTTCGGCCCAACGCTCAAACTGGCCGGCGACCTCTACACGCGCACACTTGCCGTCTCGACAGCGATCTCGCCGCAAGCGATGGTGGTCGCCGGCGGCATGGAAGACGAAGCTACTTTTCTGCCGTTGATCGTCGAGCGTTTCGCGACTCAGACAGAGGCGCTCGGCCATCTCTCTGCACTGGAAGCGCTGCTGAGCGCCGAGGCTTTGGACATCAGAGCGGAAACCCCGGCGGGCCCCGGGAGCCTCGTCTATGCCGTGGCGCGCAAGCACGCCGCCTTCCATGCCAGGGGCCGGGCGATTTCCGAGTCGCTCGAACGGATCGAGGCCGAGTTGAATACTGCGCAATTCACGCGCCGACTGATCCAATCCCTCCCGATGGCCGGGCGAGACGATCTGCTGGCGCTGGATGTCGCGGCGCCCCGCGACTGAAACCTCGTAGTTGATCCGCGCCGGCCGGCAGCCGGTCTGAACCAAGAGAGCCACGCATGTTGAAAATCGCAAAGCACGCCGGCGCCCTTCTCGCGCTGGCCCTTCTCGCCGGTCCCGCCAACGCCTCCGATCTGGTCGTTTCCTCCAAGATCGACACCGAAGGCGGCGTTCTGGGCAACATCATCGTGCAATCGCTGAAGGCGAAGGGCATTCCCGTCGAAGCCAAGCTGCAACTCGGCGGTACGCCGATTCTGCGCAAGGCGATCACCCAGGGCCAGGTCGACATCTATCCCGAATATACCGGCAACGCGGCGTATTTCTTCAGCAAGACGGAACTGCCAGTCTGGAACAAGGCCGATGCGGGCTACGAAGAAGCCAAGAAACTCGACTACGACGCCAACAAGATCGTCTGGTTGACGCCGGCCAAGGCGAACAACACCTGGGCGATTGCGGTCCGCCAGGAGATCGCCGACAAGAACCACCTTTCCACCTTGAGCGATTTCGGCGCCTACATCGCCAAGGGCGGCGCCATCAAGCTGGCGGCGTCGTCGGAATTCGTCACCTCGGCGGCGGCGCTTCCGGCCTTCCAGAAAGCTTACGGATTCACGCTGAAGTCCGAGCAGTTGATCACGCTGGCCGGCGGCGACACCGCGGCCACCATCGCCGCAGCCGCCAACCAGACGTCCGGCGCCAACGCCGCAATGGTCTATGGAACCGACGGCGGCATCGCGCCGTCGGGCCTGAAAGTGCTGGATGACGACAAGGGCGTGCAGCCGGTCTATCTGCCCACCCCGATCATCCGCGAAGAGAAGCTCAAGGAATATCCTGAGATCGCCGGTATCCTGAAGCCGATCTTCGAAGCGCTCGACCTGACGACCCTGCAGTCCTTGAACGGCCGCGTGCAGGTGGGCGGCGAGCCCGCGGACGCCGTCGCCAAGGACTTTCTGACCAAGCACGGCTTTCTGAAATAACCTCCGGCGGGGCCGCGCGAGCGGTCCCGTCCGTTCCGCCCGCCAAGGAGACAGCGGATGTCGGCGATCGGCTCGCCCGCGAAAACCCTGCCAAGGCGCGTCGACAAGCTCGGCGCGCTGGTCGCGTCGATCGCTCTTGGCGGCCTCTATTTGCAGCCGTTCGCGCTGTTGCGGGCCAATCGAATCGTCGCGCCGCATCCGCAAGCTCTTTGGAACAGTCTGCCGACATTCGAGGCGACTGCAGTTGCCGTCGCCTTGACCCTCGCCATCTTCGCGTTGCTGTTTTGCGCGCGGATTCCGGTCCGGCTTGGCATCGCCGTTGGGGCGGCGTTGCTGCTCGGGATCGAGGCGGGTCGCGCCGGCGCGCATCTCTTGCCGGCGGCCAACACTTTCGCACGGGTTTCGCCGGGCGCCGGATTCTGGTTGCTGCTCTGCGCCTTCCTCATCGCGCTGGCCGACGGGCTGGTGCGGCTGGGTCTGTCGCCCTACGCGCGCCTGGGCGCTCTTGCCGTGTCCTGCGCCGCCATCGGCCTGTTCCTGGCGTTCGGCGTCTGGAACGATCTGTCGATGCTGCGCGAATATCACAATCAAGCCGAAACGTTCTGGCGCGAATTTCGGACCCATGTGGCGCTGGCGGGGGGATCGCTGGCCGCCGCCGCCGCGGTCGGCATTCCCCTCGGCATCGTCTGCTATCGGGTCGAACGTATTCGGCCTTCGCTGCTCAATACGCTGAATGTGATTCAGACCGTTCCGTCGATCGCGCTGTTTGGCCTGCTCATGGCGCCGCTGGCGTGGATCGCCGCCTCCGTTCCCGGGGCGCGTGCGCTCGGCGTCGCCGGCATCGGCTCGGCGCCGGCGTTCATCGCGCTGTTTGCCTATGCTTTGCTGCCGATTGTCGCCAACACCGCCGCCGGATTGGAAGGCATTCCCGCGCAGGCGCGCGACGCGGCGCTCGGCGTCGGCATGACCTCGCCGCAGCGGCTGCTTCAGGTCGAACTGCCGCTCGCCTTTCCGGTCATTCTCACCGGAATCCGTATTGTTCTGGTGCAGAACATCGGCCTTGTGGTGATCGCCGCGCTGATCGGCGGCGGCGGTTTGGGCGTATTCATCTTTCAGGGCATCAGCCAGACCGCGCCAGACCTGGTATTGCTGGGGACTCTGCCGGTGGTGGCAATGGCGTTCACGGCTGCGATCCTCCTCGACGCCTTGGTCGACATCGTCAGCGGTCGTTTTCGCGGGAAAGCCTGAACCATGATAGAGATCCAATCCGTCACCAAAATGTTCGCGGCGGACGCGGCGGTCAAAGAGGTTTCGCTGACGATCGAGAGGGGGCAAATCGCCGTCGTCGTCGGCACGTCGGGTTCGGGCAAGACGACGCTGCTCAGGATGATCAACCGGCTGATCGAACCGACGTCCGGCGCGATCCGCATTGCCGGGCGCGACAATCGCTCGCTGCCGCCGCACGAACTCAGGCGCGGCATCGGTTACGCCATCCAGGGCCACGGGCTGTTTCCGCATCGCACGGTCGCCGAAAACATCGCCACGGTTCCGCGTCTGCTGGGTTGGGACAAGCTCAAGATTTCCCGCCGCACCGACGAATTGCTGGCGTTGTTCCACCTCGATCCCGCGACGTTCCGTGATCGCATGCCGCACCAGCTTTCCGGCGGTCAACAACAGCGCATCGGCGTCGCTCGGGCGCTGGCGGCCGGACCGGCCGTGCTGCTGATGGATGAACCGTTCGGCGCGCTCGATCCGATCATCCGCGCCAAGGCGCAAGACGACCTATTGGAGATCCAACGCAGGCTCGGCACGACCGTCGTGCTCGTCACCCACGACATGGAAGAGGCGATCCACCTCGGCGACAAGATCGCCGTCATGGATCAGGGCGCGCTGCTTCAATACGACGAACCGCAGGAGATCATCGCCAATCCCGCCACGAGCTTCGTCGAGACCCTGCTGGGCAGCAGCGACCGGGCGTTCCGCCTGCTCTCGCTCGAGAACATCGAAGCGCTGGCCGAGTCCGGCGAAGCGGAAGGTCCGACGATCGCCGCCGAGACCTCGCGGCGCGACGCGCTTGGCGAGCTTCTCTGGTCGGGGCGCGCCGCGGCGCCGGTCAGCAAACGCGAGGGGATCATCGGCCGGGTGACGCGCCAAGCGCTCATCGAAAAGGCGGCGAGGCCCTGATGAAGGTTTCGAACGTCGTCCGTCTCCTGTTGCTGGCGCTGCTGATCGTATTCATTGCGGCGCCGCAGGTGTTCGCGCCGCTGTTCAAGCCGCTGGCGGAGAATGACGGGCCGGCAATCTACACGCAAACGAGCTTGTTATCGTTGACGCTCAGCCATCTGACGCTGGTGGCGCTCGCTACGCTCGCCTCGACGGTGCTCGCGGTCGGTCTGGCGATCCTGGCGACGCGGCCGTTCGGCGCGGAATTCCTGCCGGTTTCGCGCGCCTTCGCCAATATCGGGCAGACGTTTCCTCCCGTCGCCGTACTGGCGCTGGCGGTGCCGATCTTCGGTTTCGGTCCGACGCCGACGCTGATCGCCTTGTTCCTCTACGGTCTGTTGCCGATCTTCGAAAATGCGCTGACCGGACTGACGGAACTGCCGCCGAATGTTTCGGACGCCGCCAAAGGCGCGGGGATGACTGAATTCCAGCGCCTCGTTCAGGTCGAGCTGCCGCTGGCGCTGCCGCTAATCCTTACCGGCATACGCGTCTCCGTCGTCATCTCGATATCGACCGCGACGGTTGGATCGACGGTCGCCGCGAGCACGCTCGGCGAAGTGATCATTGCCGGACTGCTCTCCAACAACTCCGCTTTCATCCTGCAAGGCGGCCTCGTCGTCGCCGTGCTCGCGCTGCTCATCCACGATGGCTTCGTCGCCATCGAATCCGCGGTCCTGCGCCGCAGGCTCTCGTCTCCCCAATGATAACAATGGCGCCGAAATGTCGGACTTCGACCTCGTAATCAAAGGCACATTGATCCTTGCCGATCGCATCGTGCCCAACGGGTTTATCGCGGCGCGCGACGGCAATGTCGCTGCGCTCGGGTTTGGCGCCGCGCCCTCTGCGCGCGACACACATGATTTTGGGACGTCGTTGATCCTGCCCGGCGCCATCGACGCGCAAGTGCATTCCCTCAGCCAGAAGGCGCAGGAAGATTTTATCTGGTCGACGCGCTCCGCCGCGGCCGGCGGCGTCACCACAATCGTCGACATGCCCTATGACGAAGGGGATCTGATCGCCTCGGCCGCCTCGGTCGCCCGCAAGATTTCGCACGCCGGTAAACAGGCGCGCATCGACTTCGCGTTGTTCGGCACGGTCGATCCGGCTGAGGGCGCCGGGCGCATCGCCGAACAGGCCGCGGCCGGCGTCGCTGCGTTCAAGTTCTCCACCTTCGGCACGGATCCCAAGCGCTTTCCGCGCATTCCGCCGCGTCTGCTGGCGCAGTGTTTTGCGGAAGTCGCCCGCGTTGGCCTCACCGCCGGCGTGCACAACGAAGACCACGAATATGTCGCGGCCGCGTTGGCCGAAGTGCGCGCCTCGGGCGTGACCGACTATCGCGCGCACGGCCTGTCGCGTCCGCCGTTGACCGAACTGCTGGCGATCAACCAGATTTTCGAGACCGGCGCGGCGACCGGTTGCGACGCCCATGTCGTGCATTGTTCGCTGGGGCGCGGCTATGAGATCGCCGCCAACTATCGAGCGGCGGGGCATCGCGCCAGCATCGAATGCTGCATCCATTATCTCACGCTCGACGAGGAAAACGACGTCAGGCGGCTCGGAGGCAAGGCCAAGATCAATCCGCCGATCCGCCCGCGCGCCGAGGTTGAAAAGCTCTGGAAACACCTCGCCGCAGGCAATGTGACGTTGGTTTCGACCGATCATGTGAGCTGGTCGGAAGACCGCAAGACCGACCCCGACATGCTGAAGAACGCCTCGGGGATTCCCGGGCTGGAGGCGATGGTTCCGCTGTTCGTCAAGGGTGCGCTGGAGCGGGGAATTTCGCTGACCTGGGCGGCAAGGCTGATGGCCTACAACCCCGCCCGCCACTTTCGCCTCGACGCGATCAAAGGCGCGCTGGAGATTGGCAAGCACGCCGACGTAGTCGTGCTGGCGCCGCGCGAGCAGATATATGACGCCGCGCGCAGCGGACACAACGTAGTCGGTTGGTCGCCCTATAACGGCGTCCGTTTGCCCTATAGCGTCGAGGCGACCTACAATCGCGGTCGGCTGGCCTTCGACGGAACCCGCGTGCTCGCCGAGCCCGGAACAGGTCGATTCGTGCGGCCGCTCCCGCCAGCGGGCGCCGCGCCATGAGCCGCAGTCTCGCGGTCCGCTCGGACCGCATCGCCGACGATCTCGAAAATCTGGGCGAAATCACCGAGCCCAATCAACCCTTCACGCGCCGCGCTTTCACGCCGCTGTTTCTCGAGGGACGCCGCTATCTGCGAGCCGCGTTCGACAGGGCGGGATTGCATACCCGCATCGACGCCGCCGGCAACCTGATCGGCCGCAGAACCGGGCGAAAGCCGGGACTTGGAACCCTCCTCATCGGCTCGCATTCCGACACCGTGCCGAGCGGCGGCCGGTTCGACGGCGTGGCCGGCGTGGTCGCCGCGCTCGAAGTGGCGCGGGCGCTCGACGAGGCCGGCGTCGAACTCGACCACGATCTGGACATCGTCGATTTCCTCGCCGAGGAAGTCTCGATTTTCGGCGTCTCCTGCGTCGGCAGCCGCGGCCTGATCGGCGAGCGCCCGGCCGAATGGCTCACGCGAACCGCTGACGGCCTCGATCTGGGGCAGGGCATTCGCGCTGTCGGGGGAGACCCGGACGTTGCCGAGCGGCGCGACGACATAGCCGCGTTTCTCGAACTGCATATCGAACAGGGGCCGGTGCTGGAGGCGGAGAAGATCGATATCGGCGTGGTCACGGCGATTGTCGGCGTCAGCCGGATCGAGTTGCTGCTGACGGGTCAGGCCGACCATGCGGGGACGACGCCGATGACGACGCGGCGCGACGCGCTGACGGCCGCCGCTCGCCTTGCGCTCGCCATCGACGCCAGCGCCCGCAAGCTCGCCTCCGGCGCGAGTCACTTCGCCGCAACGGTCGGCGAATTGACGATGGAGCCGAACGCCGCCAATGTCGTGCCCGCCAAAGTGCGCATGCTGATCGACATACGCGCCGAGCGGCGCGCCGACTTCGAGGCGTTCCGCGCCGAGCTTTCGGAGACGATCGCGAACGTCGTCAAGACTTCAGGCGTCGAGATTGTCGAGCGTCTCGTCTCCGACAATCAACCGACCGCAATGCACGAAGCGGCGATCGCCGTGATTGAGGCCGCCGCGGCTGACGTCGGCGCGTCGCACCGGCGCATGGCGTCGGGCGCCGGTCACGACGCGGCGTTTCTGGCCCGTATCGCCACGACGGGCATGATCTTCATCCCCTGCCTCGGCGGACGTTCGCACGTATCAGCGGAATGGGCCGAAACCGACGACATCGCGCTCGGCGCGGCGGTGCTTCTGCAAGCCGTCAAGCGGTTGGACAAGGAACTGGGAGACTAGCCATGGGGCGCATTCTGACCGAACGCGATATCGAGCCGGCAGTCCGCGGCGGCGCGGTCTATGCGGCCGGCGGCGGCGGCTGGGTCGATCACGGCCGCATGCTCGGGCGGGCCGCGGTCAACGCCGGCAAACCGGAACTCGTTTCCATCGACGAACTCGGCGCCGACGATTGGGTGGCGACAGCGGCCGCCATCGGCGCGCCGGCTTCGACCACGCCTTGGGAAATGTGGGGCGTCGACTACGTCAAGGCCACGCAATTGCTTCAGGACGCGCTGGGCGAGAAGCTCACAGGGCTGATCATCGGCCAGAACGGCAAGTCCTCGACGCTCAACGGTTGGTTGCCGTCGGCCATTCTCGGCACGAAAGTCGTCGATGCGGTCGGCGACGTCCGCGCCCACCCGACCGGCGATATGGGCGCACTCGGCATGGCCGGCTCGCCCGAGCCGACGATCCAGACTGCCGTCGGCGGCAATCGCGCCGAGAACCGCTACATCGAACTCGTCGTGCGCGGCGCGACGGCGAAAGTCTCGCCGATCTTGCGCACCGCCGCCGATCAGGCGGGCGGTTTCATCGCCTCCTGCCGCAATCCCTTGCGCGCGTCCTATGTGCGCAAGAATGCCGCGCTCGGCGGTATTACGCTCGCGCTGAAGCTCGGCGAGGCGATCCTCGCGGCGGAAAAACGCGGCGGACACGCCATCATCGACGCCATCGTCGAGACGACGGGCGGGACGATCGTGACGGAAGCGACCATCACCGACAAATCGGTCGTCTACACCAAAGAGGCCTTCGACATCGGCGTGGTCACGCTCGGCTCGGGCGACAAGGCGATCAGGCTGCATGTGATGAACGAATACATGGCCGTCGAAACCGCTGACGGCAAGCGCGTGGCCACCTTCCCCGATGTGATCGCCACGCTGTCGCCGGAAGCCGAACCGCTGAGCGTCGGCGAGCTGCAAGTCGGCATGCGCGTCTTCCTGCTGCATGTGCCGAAGTCGATCCTGCCGCTGTCGGCGGGCGTGCTCGACCCGGCCGTCTATCCGCCGGTCGAGAAAGCGCTCGGCATCGACATCGCCAGCTATGCGCTCGGCGGCGCCGGCAAGAAGAACAAGAAGAAGGCGAAACATGCCTAAATCCAATCCCCGCCATCCGAACTTTCCCATTCCAGGCGGCCCGGATTTGCGCGCAAAGGGCTGGCGTCAGGAAGGCTTGCTGCGGCTGTTGGAAAACGTGCTCTCGGTCGGCGAAGACCCCGACAATCTCGTGGTTTACGCCGCGCTCGGCAAGGCGGCGCGCAATTGGCCGGCGCACGCGCGCATCGTCAAGACGCTGATCGAGATGGACGAGGATCAGACATTGCTGATCCAGTCGGGAAAGCCGGTCGGCCTGCTGAAAACTCACGCCAAAGCTCCGCTCGTCATCATGGCGAACTGCAACATCGTCGGCCAATGGGCGAAGGCCGAGGTGTTTTATGAGCTGGAGCGCAAGGGGCTGATCTGCTGGGGCGGACTGACGGCGGGCGCGTGGCAGTACATCGGCTCGCAAGGCGTCATTCAAGGCACCTACGAGATTTTCATGCGCATCGCCGAGAAGCGGTTCGGCGGATCGCTCGCCGGACGCTTCATTCTGACCGCGGGTCTGGGCGGCATGGGCGGCGCGCAGCCGCTCGCCGGCCGCATGGCGGGCGCCGCGATCCTGGTTGTCGACGTCGATCGCGAGCGCGCGGAAAAGCGCCGCGCCACCGGCTTTCTCGACGAGGTCGCAACTGACCTCGACGCCGCGCTGGTCTCGATCGATCGCGCCGTCGCCGAAAAACGCGCGATTTCGGTCGGTCTCGTCGGCAACGCCGCCGACGTCTATCCCGAAATCGTTCGCCGCGGGATCACGCCGGATATCGTCACCGATCAGACCTCGGCGCACGATCTGATTTACGGCTACGTTCCCAAAGGCATGAGCCTGGCGGAGGTGCGCCGGCTCCGTCAGGAGGGGCCTGCGCAATTGATGTCGGCGAGCCGGGCGTCGATCGTCGATCACGTCCGGGCGATGCTGACGATGCAGAAACGCGGCGCGGAAGTGTTCGACAACGGCAATCTCATTCGCACCCAGGCGCGCGAAGGCGGGCTCGCGGAAGCCTTCGAGATTCCGATTTTCACCGAGGCCTATCTTCGCCCGCTGTTTTGCGAGGCGATCGGTCCGTTTCGCTGGATCGCGCTTTCGGGCGAGGAAGCGGACATCGCGCGCATCGACGATCTCGTCCTGGAAATGTTCCCGGACAACAAGATCGTCACCAACTGGATCGCGCTGGCGCGCAAATACATCCCGTTCGAAGGTCTGCCGGCGCGCATCGCCTGGCTCGGGCATGGCGAACGCACGCGGCTCGGGCTCGCCGTCAACAAATTGGTTGCGTCAGGAGAGCTACGAGGTCCCATCGCGTTCTCGCGCGACCATCTGGACGCCGGCGCCATGGCGCATCCTAACATCATGACCGAGAACCTGCGCGACGGATCGGACGCCATCGCCGATTGGCCGCTGCTCGACGCAATGATCCTGTGCTCGTCGATGGCCGATCTCGTCGCCATCCACTCCGGCGGCGGCGGCTATGCCGGCTACATGACGAGCGCCGGCGTGACGCTGATCGCCGACGGCACGCCTGCGGCCGACGAACGGCTGGAACACGCGCTGACCAACGACACTTCGCTCGGCATCCTGCGCTACGCCGACGCCGGCTACGAAAGCGCTGTGGAAGCCGCCCGTCGAAGCAATGTCGGCGGCGGCCTGTAGTCCCTCTCCCGGGCTTGCGGGGAAGGGCAGGAGGAGAGCGGATGATTTTGAAGAAATTCCCTCATCCGGCGCGACGCGCCACCTTCTCCCGTCGGCGGGAGAAGGCTACTAACGACTATCGACTTACTCGGGTAAACTGGAGTCATCCGCAATGAAGCGAAGCGCCTTCCTCATTCTCGCCAGCCTGCTCGCCGGCGCTTACGCCGCGCGCGCGGACGACGCCGCGCCGTTGCATTCGGCGATCGACAGCACGTTCGCGCCGCACGCCATGCCCAAGATTTCCGGGGGACTGGAAGGTTTCAACATCGATCTCGTCGACGAGATATCAAAACGCATTCATCGCCCGATCGAGGTCGAGGGCGCGCAATTCGCGGGCCTGATCCCGGCGTTGCAAGCCGGCACGTACGATTTCCTCACCGCGGTCGTCACCGTCACGCCCGAGCGCGCCAAGCAGATGCTGTTCCTCGAAGGGCTGCTGGACGCCGACTATCGCTTCCTGACCCTCGCCAGCGAGCCGGATGTCGCCTCGCTCGATCAACTCAAGGGCAAGGTGATTGCCGTGCAGAAGGGCGCGATCTACGAGCGCTGGGCGCAGGAGAACGCCGCCAAATACGGTTGGACGACCGAATCCTACGCCACCAGCACCGACGCCGCGCAGGCCGTCGCCTCGGGCCGCGCCTACGCCAACATTTCCGCCGCCACCGTCACCGCCTGGATCGTCAAGAACAATCCGAAGTTGAAGAATTCTTACGTCGTCCACACCGGACTCGTCTGGTCGATGCCGACGCGCAACGACTCCGCCGCTCTGCGCGACCAGCTCGACGACGCGGTGAAGTGCATCAAGACCGACGGCACGATGACCAAGCTCTATGAGAAATGGTTCGGCATCGCCCCCGAGCCGGGCTCGACCGCGCTCACCGTCTTCCCCGGCCACGGCGTGCCCGGCATGCCCGGATATGACCCGACGCCGCACAAGCCGGCATGCTGAGCGCCGACGACGGCCTGAGCCGTCCGCTGCTGTTAGAGGCGCGGGGCGTGCGAAAATCCTACGGCGCCCACGAGGTGCTGAAGGGCGTCGATCTGCTGGTCGCGCCCGGAGAACTGGTGTTTCTCATCGGCCCCTCCGGGTCCGGAAAGAGCACGTTGCTGCGCTGCTGCAACCGTCTGGAGGAGCCGAGCGCGGGCTCCATCCGGATCGGCGACGTCGATCTGCTCTCGCCCAAAACCGACATCAACCAGATGCGGCGCGAGATCGGCATGGTGTTCCAGAGCTTCAATCTCTATCCGCATCTCGACGCGCTCGGCAATGTGACGCTGGCGCTGCGCCGGGCGATGGGCAAGTCGCGCGACGAGGCCGCACGGATCGCCCGCGAGAACCTCGAGCGGGTGGGTCTGGCCGACAAGGCCAAGGCCTATCCCGCCGAACTCTCCGGCGGCCAGCAACAGCGGGTGGCGATCGCCCGCGCTTTGGCGCTGGAGCCGAAAATCCTGCTGATGGACGAACCGACCTCGGCGCTCGACCCGGAACTCAGGGGCGACGTGCTCGCCGTGGTGCGCGGCTTGCGCGAAAGCGGCATGACGATGGTCATTGCCAGCCACGAAATGCAGTTCGCGCGCGAGGCGGCGGACATCGTGCTGTTCCTCGACGACGGCGTCGTCGTCGAACAAGGCGCGCCCGAAGCCTTGTTCGGCGCGCCCGGCCATGAGCGCACGCGCCGCTTTCTTCGCGACGTCAGATATTGAGGGCGCCGCGATGACGAGCTTCGAGCGCTTCGCCGCAACGTTTCTGGACACGGACGTCGCGCTGCGTTACGCGCCGCAGATTCTCGAGGGCGTCGTAACCACGGTCGCCATCGGCCTCGCGGTCGTCGTCACCGGTCTCATAGCCGGGCTGGCGCTGGCCGTTCTGCGCGCTTGCGATTTGAAGCTGGTCAACCTCGTGCTGATCCAAGTCGTCGACATGCTCAGGGCGCTGCCGCCGCTCGTCATCATTCTCATCATCTATTTCGGCCTGCCCAGCATCGGAATCGTCATCCCCAGCGCCACTGTTCTCTGGATGTCGCTGTCGGCGGTGCTCGCCGCTTTCGCTGAGGAAGTGTTTTGGGCGGGCATCGTCTCGACGCCGTCAGGACAATGGATGGCGGCGCGCTCGACGGGGCTGAGCTATTTTCAGGCGCTGCGCTTTGTCGTGCTGCCCCAGGCCGTGCGCCTCGCCATTCCCCCGCTCACCAACCGCACCATCGCCATCACCAAGAACACCGCGCTCGGCAGCGCCATCGGCGTCAACGAGATCCTCGGTCAGGCGATGTCCGCGGAAGCCTTCTCAGCCAATGCGACGCCGCTCGTCATGGCCGCTGTCCTCTATGTGCTGATCTTCATTCCGCTGGTGATCGCCTCGCATGCGCTTGAGCGGCGGCATGCGGGTTGGAGGCGCTGATGGACGCGCTGATGCAGGAGTTCTTCAATGTCTCAGTGATGGCGCGCGTCGCGCCGATGATATTGCGCGGGCTGCTGGAGACGTTGCTGCTGTGCGCGATCCTCGTGCCGATCGGGCTCGTCGGCGGCCTGGGAACCATGCTGCTGGCCACAAGTCGAAACCGTTTCGCGCGAGCCTTTGCGGTCGTGTTCATCGATCTGTTCCGCTCGTTTCCGCCGCTCGTGCTGCTGATCTTCGTCTATTCCGGGCTGCCTTTCGCGGGCCTGCGCCTCAATCCGCTTTCCGCGATCTGCGTCGCCTTCCTGCTCAACGCGTCGAGCTATTACGGCGAGATCTATCGCGCGGGCGTGCTGAGTGTGCCGCACGGGCAAATCGAGGCGGGGCGTTCGACCGGCCTCAGCGCCGCCCAGACCTTTGTCTACGTCACGCTGCCGCAGGCCGTGCGCAACGTTCTCCCCGAGTTGTTGTCGAACACGGTCGAACTGGTGAAGCTGACCACGCTCGCCAGCGTCATCTCCGCCCCCGAACTGCTGCACTCGGCCGATCTCGCCCGTTCGCTCACCTACAATTCCTCGCCGCTCGTCATGGCCGCGCTGATCTATCTGGTCTTGCTCTGGCCGGTCGTGCGTCTCATTCGCCGTCTCGAACACAAACTGGGGACATCATGAGCGAGGGCGACACGATCCGGAGACGGGCTGCCGCGGTTCTTGCGGCGCGTCGGGCAGACGCAGTTCAGATCTGCGCGCCTGGGTATTCCGGCTCCATGAGGAACGGGTAGGGGCCGTCGTAGTCGTCGACGAACACGTTATGGGTGACGAAGCCGCTCTGTCGCGTCCAGCGATGGACGGCGAAGGCCGGCGGCTCTTTGACGAAAGCCGAGGGGCCGCCCGGTTGGAGATCGAAAACGACGGCGACGCCGACCGAGGGCGCGCTGGTCGCCGTCGCTTGTGCGAGCCGCGCCGTGATCTGGCGATGCAGATGGCCACAAACAACGCGTTGGACGTGAGGATGGCGGGCGACGACCGCGGCCAGCCCCTCCGGCGCCTTCAGGGCGATGGCGTCCATATGGTCGATGCCGCACGAGAATGGCGGGTGGTGCAGGGCGATCATCGTCGGCGTCTTGCGCCCCGCATCGAGGGTCGCATCGAGCCAGTCGAGTTGTTCGTGGCGCAACTCGCCGTGCGCCGCCCCCGGCGCCACGCTATCGAGCATCACGATACGAATTTCGCCGAGGTCGACGACAAAGTCGACAAAGCCGTTAGGCCCGAGCGGCGCGCCGAACGCGGCAACGAGGTTTTCGCGTCGGTCGTGGTTGCCGGGGATCACATGCGTCCTGCCCGCGGGCAAGTAGCGATCCATCAGAGATTTCAGTTCCGCATATTCCTCGGGCAATCCGCAATCGGCGAGATCGCCGGTGAGGATCACCGCGTCTGGTGCGTCGCGCAGCCGCGAGACGGCGCGCAACGCGCGCTCGGTCAGGGCGTTGGTCTCGATGACACGGCTGCACGGGCGGCCCTTCGGCCGCACATGCAGATCGCTGAGTTGGACGACGATCATATTACGCCCAGCTCTTCAGCGCCGTCTGATTGACGTAAGGCGCGAGCAGCGCCTCCGCCGCCCGCTGCGCTTTCGCCGCGGCTTCGGCGGGCTTCGCCGCGCCCGAAAGGATCGCCTGCACCTGGTCCTCCATCGCCTTGCGCACGGCGACGACCTGGAACGTGTCGAACCAGGGAACCGCGTGCTGCAACTGATCGAGGGCGACCTTGGCGTCGGGATGTTCCGACAGGAAGGTCTTCATCTCGGGCAGCTCGTAGGCTTGTTTGTTTGGCGCGAAATAGCCGGTGAAGCGGCTCCATTCGCCCGCGACTTCCGGGGAGGTCAACCACTGGACGAGCGTCCAGGCGGCGGCGCGCCTCTCCGGGCTGTTGCCCTTGGGGCAAATCAGGCTTCCGCCGCCGATCGGCGCCGCATGGCGCAGCGCCTTGGGAAGGAACGCGACCTTGTAGGGGCTCTTCATGCCGCTGCGTACGAAGCTCAACGCGCCGGTCGACAGCATCATCATGCCGGTGCGGCCCGAGAAGAACGCGGTGGTGCAGGCGTTGGCGTCGGAAACGCCGGGGGGAACCGCTTTCGCGCCGTTCACGAGCGCGTCGAGGAAGGAGAGCGCGCCGACCGTCGAGGGCGCGTCGTAGAACACCTCGCCGCCGTATTCGTGGTTGTAGTACTGGCCGCCGTTGGCCATCGCGAGGCCAGAGGTCAACCAGCCGCAATAATCATAAGTTCCGGGAAACATCAGCCCGACGCGCGAGCCGTCGGCCTTGGTGAGTTTCTGCGCGGCGGCTAGCCACTCGCCCCAGTCGACCGGCGGACGTTCCGGATCGAGGCCGGCGTCCTTGAACGCGTCGACGGAATAGTAGAGCAGGGGCGTCGAGTTCTGGAACGGCACGCCGTACGCCTTGCCGTCGATGCGCGCGTTGGGATGCAGCGGAGTCCAGAAGCGCTGAAAGAACGCGTCCGCCGTCGAACCGCCGCTGACGATCAGATCGTCGAATGGTTCGGCTTCGTCGTTGATGGCGTATTCGCGCACGAAATTGGCCGACATCAGCGCCAGCGCCGGCGGCTTGCCGGCCTTGATCGCCGCACGGGTCTTCAAATTGGTGTCGTCGTAGGAGCCGGTATAAGCGCCGGTGACGACGATATCGGCGTGTTCCTGATTGAAGCGGGCGATGAGCTTCTGCATCTGCGCCGCCAGCGCGCCCTGCACCGGCACGGGAAAGAACATCTCGATCTGCACGGGATCGGCGGCGAGCGCCGGGCTCGCCAGCGCGCCCGCCGCGGCGGCGGCGGCGCCAATCATCAGTTCCCTGCGGTTGAGGTCCATGTATCGCTCCTATTTGAGGCCGCTCGTCACGAAGCTGGCGACGATCTGGCGATGGAAGAAGATGAAGACGACGAGCAACGGGCCGGCGACCAGCAGCGTCCCCGCCGCCAGCACGCCCCAATCCGATCCGGCCTCGACGCCGGAGGCGAAAGACGCCAGACCCACTGTCAGAACTTGATGACTGGGCGACGACAGCACGATGAGCGGCCACAGGAACTCATTCCAATGCGCGGTCACCGATATGATGGCGAAGGCGGCCATCGCCGGGCGCGCCATCGGCGCCAGGATGAGGAAGATGATCGCCAGCGGTCCCGCGCCGTCGAGCTTGGCGGCTTCCTCGTAGTCGATCGGGATTGAACGAAACGTCTGGCGCATCAGGAACACGCCGAAGGCCGAGGCGAAATAGGGCGCCATCACGCCGAGCAGGTTGTCGTAGAGCCGCAAATGCACGAGGGTGACGAGATTGGGCTCGATCAGCAGCGGCGGGATCAGCAACAGTTGCGCGAGAAACGCCGTGAACAGCTTATCGCGGCCGGGAAAGTCGAGCCGCGCGAAGGCGTAGCCGGCGAGCGAAGCGCTGGCGATCTGCACGGCGACGATGCCCCCGCACATCAGGATTGTGTTGAGATACCAGACCAGGAACGGTCCGCTTTCCCACGCCGAGCGGAAGTTGCCCAACGAAAACGGACCCGATGGCGTTAGCGAGGCGATATCGATCGGCAGCCCCTCGCGCAACGACGCGACAAGCATCCAGGCGAACGGGGTCGCCCACAGCAACGCGCCGGCGGCTGCGACGATCAACCCGAGGTTGAGCCGATCAACTCGCATAGTGAATGCTCGATTCCAGCGAGCGTCGTGCTAACGCAGTGGCCGCGAGCAGTCCGGCGACGCTGACGACGGTGGCCGCGGCGGCGAGTCCGCTGTCGGAATTCTGGATGGCCTGCTGGTAGATATAGTAGAGGAGGAGATTGGTGGCGTCGTTGGGTCCTCCTTGCGTCATCGTCACCACATGATCGATTTGCGTCAACGCATTGAGCATCGCAATCGGAATGACGAAGCCGAAAGTGGGCCCGAGCAGCGGCAACGTCACATGACGAAAGCGCTGGAGCGCATTGGCGCCGTCGATGCGCGCGGCGTCGAGAACGTCGCCGGGAACGCCGGCAAGTCCCGCGAGAAAGAACAGCATGTAATAGCCGGTGTTCTTCCACACGGTCACCGCGACGACCGCGGCGAGCGCCGTCGCGGGATCTCCCAACCAGTTGTGCGGGCGCACGTGCCCGAGTTTGGCAAGGTAGAAATCGATCAGACCGCCCGCCGGCAGATAAACGAAAGCGAACAGCGCCGCCGCGGCGACGAGCGGCATCATCAATGGCATGACGACGAGCGTGCGCAGGCAGGCGGCAATGCGTGTATTGGCCTGCAAGACCAGCGCGAAGGCGAGCGCCAGCGCCAGCGACGGCGCGATCGTGCCGAGTGCGTACACGAGATTATTTCGCAGCGCCGAGGAAAAGTGACCGTCGGCGAAAAGGCGGACGTAATTGCCGACGCCGAGTCGCCCACCGTCGCCGAGCCGATCGAGGATCAGCGATTGCGCGCCCACGAGCAACACCGGCCAATACGTAAACAGCGCAAGCAGCAGCAGCGACGGCGCAAGCAACGCCGACGCCAGCGCTGTCGCGCGTCGTTGGCCCCTTCGAGCCTCGCCGGAAGCTTCAACCTGGATCAGCGCCATGAGGAGTGGGAATTTGCTGCGTAGTTGCGACAGTCTGATGACAAGACGCGGCTCACGACGTCACGCGCCTGTCGCGAAGCGGCATTAGCTGTGTCGTCCCGAGAAGGGGCGTCCATGCTGGTCATCGAAGGTCTATGCAGGCGTTACGGGTCGAAGCTGGCCGTCGACGACGTGTCGTTGCAGGTCGCGCCGGGGCGGTTTGTCGGCGTGATCGGCCGTTCGGGCGCCGGCAAGTCGACGTTGTTGCGCATGATCAACCGGCTGGAGACGCCCACGTCGGGCGCGATCCGTTACGGCGACATCGACGTGACGAAGTTGAGCGGCGCCGCGCTCGCCAACTGGCGCGCCCGCTGCGCCATGATTTTCCAGCAGTTCAATCTCGTCGGCCGGCTCGACGTACTGACCAACGTGCTCGTCGGCCGGATGAACCATATATCGACGCTGCGCTCGGTGCTGCAGTTTTGGGGGGAGAGCGATATCGCTCTGGCGCTCTCAGCGCTCGAGCAGCTCGATATCGGCAGCCTCGCTTCACAGCGCGCCGACAGCCTTTCGGGGGGACAGCAGCAGCGCGTCGCCATCGCGCGCGCGCTCGTCCAGGAACCCGAACTCATCCTCGCCGACGAGCCGATCGCCTCGCTCGATCCGCGCAACACCCGCGTCGTGATGGACGCGCTGCAACGCATCAACCGGCATCACGGCATCACCGTGCTGTGCAATCTGCATTCGCTCGATCTCGCGCGCGCGTATTGCGACCGGCTGATCGGCATGGCCAACGGTCGCATCGTGTTCGACGGCGCGCCGGCGCAACTCACCGACGCCGTAGCCCACGATCTCTATGGCATCGAAGCCAGAGAGGTCCTCGGGCCGACTCCGGCCGAAAGTCCGGTCGCCGCCGAGGCGGTGGTCGCCTGAAGTTTGCCTTTCACTCGAGGAGACAACCCATGCTTACCCGCCGCAACATGCTGATCGGCGCCGCCGCCAGCGCCCTGGTTCCGCAACTCGCTTTCGCCGATGATTGGAAGGCGAAGTATCCCGAACTGGTGTTCGCCGTGATCCCCGAGGAGAACGGTTCGGGCACCGTCGACCGCTACTCGCCGTTCCTGGCCTACCTTTCCAAGGAAATCGGCGTGAAGGTGACGTTGCGCGTCGCCAACGACTATGCCGCGGTCATCGAAGGTCAGCGCTCCGGCGCGGTCCATATCGGCTACTACGGCCCTGCGGCTTTCGCCCGCGCCCGCTTGATCGGCGTCAAGACCGACGCTTTCGCCATCGACGTCAACAGCGACGGCTCGAAGGGCTATTATTCGGTGTTCTACGTGCTCGCCAAGTCGCCGTATCAGAAGATCGAAGATCTGAAGGGCAAGCCGATGGCGTTCGTCGATCCGAATTCGACGTCCGGCAATAACATGCCGCGCTTCGTGCTCAACGGCTTGGGGATCGATCCCGAAACCTACTTCTCGAAGACCGTGTTCGCCGGCAGTCACGAGAACGCGGTGCTCGCGCTTGCCCAAGGCACGGCCGAGGTCGCCGCCAACTGGTGGAACAACGACAACGACTCCAACCTCACCCGCATGCTCAACAAGGGCATGCTGAAGAACGCCGACGGCTCGCTGATGAAGAAGGAAGACTTCCGCGTCATTCTGAAGTCTGAAATGATCATCAACTCGCCCTACGCTTATCTCTCGGATCTGCCGGCGGAAGCCAAGGATGCGATCACCAAGGCGTTCTTCGACGCCGCAGCGAAGGCCCCCGAGGCGTTCGCCAAGCTCTCCGACGGCAAGGACCGGCCGTGGCAGCCGGTGGCCAACGATGACTACAACAAGACGATCGAACTGGTGAAGTTCGTCGACGAACTGCGCAAGAAGAAGAGCTGATTTATTGGGCAGTAGGCAGTAGGCAGTATGGGCTTGCGCTCGACTGTCGGCTGGACGTTTCCCCACTGCCTACTGCCTACTGCCTACTGCCTACTGCCGATTGCCCGTCCCCATGCCCAGCGCCGTTGTTCGTCTCCCCGATCGCCAACTCGAGGCGTTGAAATGCGCCTACCGCCGCGCGGCCTGGGCCAAGCGGGCGCAGCTGGTCGCGCTCGTCGCGTTCGTGCTCGGGCTGATTGCGCTTTCGGCGGTGCAGGCGGAAGTCGATCCCAAGACGTTCCTCGCCAAGATCGGCGGCTTCTTCAGTTATTTCGATCGTTTGGCGACGTTGGATTCGGGTCAACGCGTCTGGACCGATCCTGTCGAGTGGTTTTGGAGTTTCAAGCGCAACGTGCGCCTGATCGGCGAAACGATTCTGATGGCTTATGTCGGCACGCTCACCGGCGGCGTCGTCGGCTTCATCCTGAATTTCCTTGCGTCTCCCAATCTGACCGCCAATGCGGCCGTCGTCTTCTGCGCCCGTCGCGGGCTGGAGCTATGTCGCACCGTGCCGAGCATCGTATTCGCGTTGATGTTCGTCGTCGCCTTCGGCCTCGGACCCCTGCCGGGCGTGCTGGCGATCGCGATCCACACCGCTGGCGCGCTCGGGAAGCAGTTTTTTGAGACGACCGAGAACATCGACTCCAAGCCCATCGAGGGCATGCGTTCGGTCGGCGCCTCATGGGCGCAGACGGTCCGTTTCGCCGCCGTGCCGCAGGTGCTGGCGAGCTTTGCGAGTTTCGCCTTGCTGCGCTTCGAGGTCAATGTGCGCGAGGCGACGGTGCTCGGCTTCGTCGGCGCAGGCGGCATCGGCCAGGACCTGATGGAAGCGATCCGCAAGTTCTACTATTCGGATGTCAGCGCCATCCTCGTGCTCATCGTCGCCGTCGTGGTGACGATCGACATCTCCACCCAGCGCCTGCGCCATTATCTGATGGGCGAGAGGCGGGGATCATGAGCGCAATTGCCGCCTCCGATCTCGCCGAGCTGAAAGTGCGCTATCCCGAACGGTTTCGGCCGGATTGGCGCCGCCGAGCGCTGGTCGTCGGAACGCTTGCGGCCGCGAGCGCGCTCTATGTCGGCGCCTTCGTTTCCTTCGACTTCCCCTGGGGCCGCCTGGGGCCAGGGTTCTGGCAACTCCTGTGGTTCGTCGAGGAGATGTTTCCGCCCGACGCCGGCGGACATCTGGGAACCTACCTCAACGCGCTCGGCGAAACGCTGGCGATTGCGCTGTTGGGCACGCTGCTGGGGGCGCTGTTCGCGCTGCCGGCCGGAATTTTTGCCGCGCGCAATGTGACGCCGTCCGCTTGGTTGAGGACGCCGGTCAAACGGCTGTTCGATACCGTGCGCGGCGTCGACACGCTCATTTGGGCGCTGATCTGGATCAACGTGGTCGGCCTCGGACCCTTCGCTGGCGTGCTGGCGATCGCGACGTCCGACTTCGGCGCGCTGGGCAAGCTGTTCGCCGAGATCATCGAGTCCGCCGATCCGCGAGAACCCGAGGGCGTGCGCGCCTCGGGCGGTCGACGTCTCGTGGAAGTCCGGTTTGGACTGTTGCCGCAAGTGCTGCCGGTGATCGCGGGGCAGATTCTCTATTTCATCGAGTCCAACACGCGCTCGGCGACGATCATCGGCGTCGTCGGCGCCGGCGGCATCGGCTTGCATCTGTCCGAACAGATTCGCGTGCTGGAGTGGCGGCAAGTCTCGTTCCTGATCCTGCTGATCCTGATCTCTGTCGCGGCGATCGACTTCGTCTCTTCGCGGTTGCGCGCGGCGATGGCGGGGCGTCGCCCCGCCTCGGCGTGAATCGACGCGAAACTGTCATGGAAAGTCGTCAAACAACGCCCATGTCGCAATCTCCCCCAATCGATGCGCGCCGCCGCGCGCTGGCTTTACTGGCGCGCGCGCAAGCGCGGGAACTCTCAGGCCCGTTGGCGAGATTTTGGCGCGACGAGCGCGCGCGCGATCTGAAACCCGCCGAGACCGGGCTCTTGATGCTGCGCGGGCGGGCAGGGGGCGACGGCGCGGTATTCAATCTCGGCGAGGCGACGGTGTCGCGGGCCGTGGTCGAGTTGTCGACGGGCGAACGCGGCTACGGGCACGCGCTCGGACGCGATCTCGAACAGGCCCGCCGCATCGCGGTGTTGGATGCGTTGTGGCAGCGGGAGCGAGAGGCGGTGGAAGACCATGTGCTCGCCCCCATTTCCGCGCGTCTCGACGCCGAACGGGCGCAGACGGCCGCCGAGACGGCGGCGACGCGCGTCGAATTCTTCACACTCGTGCGCGGCGAGGACGCGGCATGATCGCGCCCGCTTTCGCCGATCCGGTGTTTCAATCGCAAACGGCCTACCGCGCTATGCTGGCGGCGATGAGCCGGCCCGGCAATATCATACGTTTTGGCGTCGATCTGGCGCCGCCTGCGCCGCTGACGGCCGCAGCGGCGGCCGCGTTGCTGACGTTGGTCGACTTCGAGACGTCTCTCTGGTTGTCGCCCGCCTTCGCTGACAGCGAGGTCGCCGCGTGGCTGCGTTTCCACACCGAAGCCCAAATCGTCGGCTCGCCGGACCGCGCCACGTTTGCGCTCGTCGATCTCGAACTCGACGCCCTGGATCTGGCGTCCTGCGCCCAGGGGACGGCGAGCTATCCGGACCGTTCGACGACGATCGTCGTCCAGGTCGCGTCGCTATCCGTGGCCGGCGCGTTGCGCTTGTCCGGGCCCGGCGTGCGCGGCGAGGCGCGTTTCGACTTCGCGCCGCGCCCGGCGGATTTCCTCGCGCAATGGCGCGCCAACAGCGCGAAATTTCCGCTCGGGGTCGACCTCATCTTCGCGACGCGAGATCGCTTCGCCAGCCTGCCGCGCTCGACGCGCATTCTCGGAGCCGCCTGATGTATGTCGCAGTCAAAGGCGGCGAGAAGGCAATCGGCGCCGCCCATGCGCTGCTTGCCGACAAGAGACGCGGCGACCGCGCCGTCCCCGAGATTTCGACCGCGCAAATCGACGAGCAACTGGCGCTCGGGGTGGATCGCGTCATGGCGGAGGGTTCGCTATATGACCGGCGCCTCGCCGCGTTGGCGATCAAACAGGCGCGCGGCGATCTGATCGAGGCGATCTTTCTGACGCGCGCTTATCGCACGACGCTGCCGCGGTTCGGTTTCGCCGAGCCCTTCGACACCGCGGCGATGACATTGCGACGGCGCGTGTCGGGAACCTACAAGGACATTCCGGGCGGGCAGGTGTTGGGGCCGACGTTCGATTATACGCATCGGCTCATCGATTTTGAACTGGAGGCGCCCTCCCGAGTGGCGCCGCCGCAGACTGCGCCCGCGCGGGTGGCAGAGTCGACTCCGCGCGTGACCGACCTCATCGCACGCGACGACCTGATCGAACGGGAGACGCCGACCGACGCGCTTTCGCCCGTCTCCGACATCACCCGCGACGCCCAGGAATTTCCGGCCGAGCGCGACGCACGACTGCAGAACCTGTGCCGGGGCGACGAGGGCTTTCTGCTCGGCCTCGCCTATTCGACGCAGCGCGGCTATGGCCGCAACCACCCCTTCGTCGGCGAAATCCGGGTCGGCGAAGTCGAGGCGGAATTCTATGTCGAGGATCTCGGCTTCGCCGTTTCGCTCGGCGACGTCTGCGTGACCGAATGTCAGATGGTCAACCAGTTCAAAGGCGGCGACGGCGCGCCAGCGCGGTTCACCCGCGGTTACGGGCTGGTATTCGGGCACAGCGAACGCAAGGCGATGTCGATGGCGCTGGTCGATCGCGCGCTGCGCGCCGACGAATATGGCGAAGAGCGCAAAGGGCCGGCGCAGGACGAAGAATTCGTGCTGTCGCATTCCGACAATGTGCAGGCGACCGGTTTCGTCGAGCATCTGAAACTGCCGCACTATGTCGACTTCCAGGCGGAGCTGGCGCTGGTGAGGCAACTGCGCCGCGAGGCGGCGAGGGAGGCGGCGGAGTGATTGACGGCAACCGGCAATCGGCAGTCGGCAGTCGGAAAGGGCCACAGGCCTTTCCGATCCGACTCCGCCCCGACGAGGCGACAAGCATGGGGTTTCTCGCGACAGCCGCGCAGCACTCGACTGCCGACTGCCGACTGCCGATTGCCGGCCCAACGCCATGACCTCTCGTCCCTACAACTTCGCCTATCTCGACGAGCAGACCAAGCGCATGATCCGCCGCGCCATCCTGAAAGCGGTGGCGATACCCGGCTATCAGGTCCCGTTCGCGTCGCGCGAGATGCCGATGCCTTACGGTTGGG
>Ga0302320_10006476_pt1 | contig 25978 bp, 25 predicted proteins | sample Bog_T0_3_FD_202130 | JGI IMG/M metagenome (GOLD analysis project Ga0302320, IMG submission 202130) | Peat permafrost microbial communities from Stordalen Mire near Abisko, Sweden - Bog_T0_3 | ecosystem: Environmental > Terrestrial > Soil > Wetlands > Peat | place: Sweden: Abisko, Stordalen Mire... | reverse complement strand
CCCACAATCGCCACCTTCACGTCTGACTTCGTATGCTCGCACTCCGCGCCAAGGCGTCCGGCCATATCGGCGTTCAAGTTCTTTTTCCGCAAAAAAAGACGGCCCTGCCGGAGGCCTTCGTCCGAGCCATTTTTCCACGGCCAATAAAAGCGGATATGACACAAAACCAAAGGAAACGGAGGTTGTGCCTCCGCTCGCTCCAGACTCCATCCGCATCATTCCGCTCGGTGGCGTCGAAGAGATCGGCAAAAACTGCACCATGATCGAAGTGGGCGACGACATCATCGTCGTCGATATCGGTTTCCAGTTCAAGGACGAGAATACCCCGGGCATCGACTATATATTACCGAATACGAAATACGTCGAGGAACGCAAGGACAAAGTGCGTGCCGTCATCATCACTCACGGCCACCTCGACCATATCGGCGCAATTCCTTTTGTCATGCCGCGCATCGGCAATCCGCCGCTTTACACTCGCCTTTTGACCTCGGTCATGATAAAAAAACGCCAGGAGGAATTCCTGCACATGCCGCCACTTGACTTGCGTGTAATCGAAAAGAACGACACTATCACAGTCGGCAAACTAAAGGTCAAATTTTTCAGCGTCACTCATACTATTCCGGACGCTATGGGTGTAATAATTGAGACTCCGTGGGGTTCAATAGTTGACACTGGCGACCTTAAACTTGACCACATCGACGGCGTGCCGACAGATGCCGAAGAAGCTGAATACGATCGTGCATTTAAAAATGAAAATGTGCTCCTGCTCATGGCCGATTCGACCAACGTCGAGAATCCCGGCTTTTCCATTCCAGAGAAACAAGTGCACAAGAATATTGAAGAAATAATAAAGAACATCCAAGGCCGCTTGATTGTCGCCACTTTTTCTTCCCTTCTCGAACGCATTTTGAAGATAATCGAATTCGCCGAAAAATACGGCAAGAAAGTCTGCGTCGAAGGCCGTTCAATGAAGCAAAACATCGAGATCTGCAAACAGCTGGGCCTCCTCAAGCCAAAAAAAGACACCATGATTTCATCGGAAGAGATCGATCAGACTCCTCCTGAACGTTTGATCATCCTGGCTACTGGCGCCCAAGGCGATGAATACGCCGCCATGATGCGCATGGCCAACAAGACACATAAATATGTCAAGATTACAAAAAGAGACACCATTCTACTTTCTTCGTCTGTCATACCAGGCAACGAACGAGGCGTACAAAAATTGAAAGATAACCTCTCTCGTCAAGGCGCCCATATCATCCATTACAAGATCGCTGACGTGCATTCATCCGGTCATGCCAACCGCGATGAGACGGCTTGGATTCATCGCAAGATTCATCCGAAATTCTTCATGCCGCTCCACGGCTATCATTATATGTTGCGCGTTCATGGCGAGATCGCTCGCGAGGCAAACAATCTGCCTGAAGAAAGCGTCATTATTCCAGACAATGGTGCAATTCTTGAAATTCAAAATAAAGGCCAAAAAATTGTTAGGTTAAAGGAAAAGGCGGCTTCGAATATCGTCATGGTTGACGGATTCTCCGTCGGCGACATTCAGGACGTGGTCATTCGCGACCGACAGGCGCTAGCCCAAGACGGCATCTTTATCGTATTTGCCATCGTCAACAGCCAGACCGGTCGCCTGCGCAAGTCGCCGGATATCATCAGCCGCGGCTTCGTCTATCTGCGTGAATCCCAAGCACTCCTGCACGAAGCGCGCATCCTCATCAAGAACAGCGTCGAAAAATCGACCCACGGTATGAATCCGATCAATGTCGATTATATAAAGGAGAACATCACCGACGAAGTTTCCCGCTTCCTCTTGCAAAAGACCGCCAAGCGCCCGATGGTCATTCCTGTTATTTTGACGGTGTAAAAGATATAGGGAAATAAATGTGCTATTATTCTCTCTATTAGAGAAGCTAAAGCGCATAATAAACCATGAATCCAGAAAAACTCGAAAGAAAGAAGATACTTGTTGAGATATTCGACGAGCTGCCGCTTGGTGCAGACACTTCATCGATGATCGAGAGAGCGAATGCCATCCTGACTGAAGCCGGCCAAAGGGATGAGTACAAAAAATCAGTCGCTATTTGGTATGCCTCGGATGCTTTTGAGATACTTAATTCTCCCGAGTATGAAGCAAAGAAGGGCGAGCAAGTCGATGGCTATGGGACTCTCGAACAATATTGCCGATATTTGCTAGAACGCGCGCGCGATAATTATACGAATGAGACCGCCGAAGAGCATTCTGATACTTTTGAGAAGGCAAAAGAATTAATAGGATAAGCGCGAAACGCGTGTGAAATCACTCAAAATACCTGAAACCGTTCGGGTACTTGCCCTTCATGACTCGATAATAGCCGCCATTTTTTGTCCGCAGTCTTTTTAGATATAGCGGAAATTGTATTCGGACTCAAGCCCTCGGTTTCGCACATATATGAATACGGGGTGTCCATAAAAAGCTGCTCCAGAACGTAGAGCTTTGAAGCAAACCTTTTGAATTCTTCATCGGACAAAAGATCATCGAGAAATTCCTTCATGAATCCGCCCTTTTCTGCCAGGCAAAAAGATTCGAGCAAACGTTGACCAACCAACGAATCCCATCTCGTGCGTTCGCGCTTTAATCTGCGCGGATAATTTTGCCGAGCTGCATTATAGGAAAATGTTTTGAAATTGAATTTTTCCATTTTTACCTTTTATTTGATGGTAACGTACTATTATATCAAATCCGTACGCTTCTCCAAAGAGAAATGTAATCGTTGTATCAAATCCACGCATTCCTCTAAAGAGTACCGTACTGCCATATCAAATCCGTGCACTTCTCCAAGGAATAGCGCGCTATCATTTAGAATAGTGCTCGCTAATTAATTACCCTCTACACTTCGATAGAATCGACTGTCTCCCTGCACAAAAAATTATGTTTTAACAAGAAAAAAGAGCCTGCGATTCTTACATCGCAAGCTCTTGTGTTTTACTTACCTTTCAACGACTCCAAACGGTCCAAAGGTTATGAATTCTTCAACGTGATCGCCAAAGCTTTTCATCGCCTTCTCGAACGATCCGAGCTGATCTTCTTTCACCTCGACTTCTATGGCGAAGTTGTATGTGTGATTACCGACATGCACCGAATGGATCTGGATCAAGTTCAAGCCTTCTTCTTCAAAAGGAATGAGCGACCTGACCAGACCGCCGGGCTTGTGTGGCGCCGCAAAGACGATGAGCGCGCGATTTTCACGTCCGACCGAGACCTTGTGCTCTTTTGGCCCAAGAAGGAAGAATGTCGTCACTGCTTCCCCGTCTTCGAACGCCTCGTCCAGGATCTGCAGGCCATATCTTTCCGCCGCAAACTTTGGGCCAAGAGCGGCCCAGGCGGCATACTCATCGCTTTCGGCCACCAGACGCGCCGCTTCGCCGTTGCTTTTGACTTCCTTCGTCTCTAGCCTGGTCAAAGCGACTTTGCCCTTGCAAGCTCCGAGCGACTTTCCATGCGCGATAATGCCTCGGAGCGAGTCGGGCGAAACCCCTTTTCGTGCCATACGACAGAAATGAAGCCTCATCTTGACCGCCCCGATGACTTGGAGCGGACATTTATCTGTCTTCTTGAAGAGCTTGAGCAGATCGATGAACGACTCGAGCGGTTCAGCAACCCTGCCTTCCGCCAAAGTCTCCATGGCAATGGCTCCGTAGCCGCCATGTTCAAGAATGAGCTTGAGCACCTCTCCGTTGGATGAAGCCGGAATGCAATTCGCCCTTTCCCCTTCAATTATCGCTTTCGGAGCGCCGTAGATTCCCGCCAGAACATCATACGCATCATGCGAGAACGTCGCGCCGACAGGCCCGAGAAATGTTATTTTTTCCATATTTTTACTTTCTTTTTTTGTATTTTGTTGTCAATGTTCAATTTCTCCACAAACAAAAACCGCCATCCGAAGGGATAGCGGTTTGTTTTGGAGTCATACAACGCTAATTCGCCCTTCGGTTTTCCGAATAGATCCTAAAAAACCAGAAAAACGACTGCGTCTGTATCATGGGTCAAGTATAGCATCCCTAGTATTTTTTGCAAACAGTTTCCTGTTATAATAAATGGCACAAGTTTAAAGCGAGTAGAAAGAAAAAACTATGCAGCAATTTACTTTCGACTCGGAACTTTCGACTTTCAACTAACAACCATGCGCCACCATCCAGCAATCGCAAGGCACAAGAAGATCATATATTCGATCGGCCTCATCAACTTCCTTTTTACCCTTCACCTCGCCATCCCCGCATATATAGACTCGTCATATCTCTCCCTCTTTGCCAGCGAGAGCTTCGTAGGCGGCATCTATATGGCCGCGGCGGCAGTGACGGTGCTCGCATTCTTCCTCATCTATCGGGTACTCAAACGCTACGGCGACTATGCCACGTCGATGGGCCTTTTGGTTATTGATGCGCTCTCTATGGTCGGCATCATCTGGGGTAAATCGCCCGTTGTGATCGAGATCTGCTTCATCCTCAACATGGCAGTCCTCGCCTTGGTCGACTTTACCTATGACGTATTCCTCGAAACGTACACCGAGACGTCGCATACCGGCCAGGTCCGCGGATTCTTTCTGACCCTGGCAAACAGCGCATGGATAATGGCGCCGCTCATCGTCGGCATGCTTGTCGTCAGTCATGTCTATACAAACGTGTACATCGTGGCCCTCCTCATGTTGGCGCCCGTCTTTTATCTGACGCACAAGAATCTGCGGCGCTTTTCCGATTCGCGCTACGAGTCGCCATCGGCATGGACGACCATCCGCGAGGTTCTCGCCCTTCCGGATATCTGGAAGCTGTGCATCATCAACATCATCCTCCAGTCATTTTACTGCTGGATGGTCATCTACACGCCGCTCTATCTAGCGACTACGATCGGCTTTGACTGGTCGTCGATCGGCATCATATTTACCATCATGCTCCTGCCATTCGTCCTCATCCAGGCGCCGTTCGGCCGTATCGCAGACCGAGGCTGGGGCGAAAAGCGCCTCATGGCGATCGGCTTTGCCATCATGGGGCTCGCCACCATTTGTCTGTATTTCATCCACGCGCCGTCACTCATCGTCTGGGCAGCAGCGCTCTTTGTCACCCGCCTCGGAGCCGCGTTGGCCGAGATCATGATAGAGACCTACTTCTTTAAAAAAGTCCCGCCGCGAAATTCAAATATCCTGTCGCTTTTTCGCACCACCCGCTATATTCCCTATTTTCTGGCTCCGGCTATCACCGGCATCGGGCTCCTATTCACCAGCCAGGCCGGCCTCTTTGTCATCCTCGGCGTCATCTGTTTCGTGCCGCTCGTCTTCATCGCCTTTATACAGGATACGAAACCGGAAGCAAAAACCCTCGGGGGTATCGTCATGCCGGGCGGAAAGTTGTCGTAATAGAAAAGACGCACTCTTTCGAGTGCGCTGTGTTTTAAACATTTAAATTATCGTCCAGGGAAATTTTTTAATCAATTCCTTCACTGCCGCCTTGATCCCATCGTCAAGTTCAATCGAGACGTTGGCGTCGCCATCATGGCCCGTGCCTGGACCGGGAATATTGAGGAAGCGACCATACCGAATGAAACGTCCCTGACTTGCCACATCACCGCCGAATGTATCGAGAAGCCATTGCCCACTTTCACTGACAAATTGGTTCTTGATGTGATCACAGAGACCAAAAGCGACCTCCAATTCGTTCGTAGACATGAATATATCCCCTTTCACGCCCACCCCGTGGGAATGAATGATTTGATATCGAAAATTCCAGCCTCTTTTCTCGGTATCAAGATACGGTTCGACAAAGACCTTTGCGGCATTTGCTGCGAGTTCGACTGGGCTTCTGCCTGGTGGCGATGCCACGATGAATTTTCCGCTATGGCAATGATGCCAAATGGAACGGGAATCATATCCGATTTTAGAGTCGGTTTAACGGGATTTTGCCCTTTCATGAGTATCCTTTCAATGTTCGTTTATTTAGACGAAAGCTACCTCAATTCAACCAAAAAGTCAAGATTTTTATCAGAATCCCGGATACCCTTTCCCCTTCAAAACCGCCGCTATCTGCTCGCGGTCTGAATCGGCCGTGATTTCGCCATCCAGATCCATAGTCGGCGTCTTTGTCTGGCCTGACTTTGCTTTGAGCTCTTCAAAGTACACCGGATTGCGCCTAACCTCGCGCTCTTCGAATATGACGTTCTTTTCCTTGAACAGATCGAGAACGCCGTGGCACCACGGACAGCCTGTTTTTGTATACAAAATGATTGTCATGGTGAAAGTATACCAAAAATGATATACTTTTCGAGTTCGGTCGTTTTTAGATAAAGTAAAAAATAAAAAAACATGAAAACAATGACATGCGCCCAGATGGGCGGCGAGTGCGACGCAAAGATAACCGGCAGTACGCCGGACGAGATGATGGCGAACGCCATGAAGCATCTCGAAACGGCTCATCCGGAGATGGCTACACGGGTCAAGGCGATGCCCGAAGACGACCCGACGATGGTCGAGTGGAACAAGAAATTCATGGCTGATTGGGCGGCGGCAAAATAGCTGACGACTAAAAAATCTCCATACGGAGATTTTTTAGTCCAATAAGTTGAAGGAAGCAAACCTTGTGTGGTGGTATCTCTTATTTGGTCATTTTTACAATGTACGTACATTGTAAATTTGCGGTTAATTTGTGCACCACCACCGTTATTCGCACACCGATGCTGAAAGCATGAGACTACGCCGTTAGATCTGGAGGATGCTTGAGCATACATCCTTTTTGAGATTTTTAAAAGTAAAACAGACTCTATTTTATTCGGATTGCTTGCTGTTAAGGACAATTACAATAACAGTCGAAACGCTTACAAGCAGAGGAAACCAGACTTCTGAAAGCCATGGCACCGGAATGAGGAAAAGAACATCCGGGGTGGTCAATGAAGACGGCCATCTGATGAAAAGCCACAAGAAGATATAATAAAAGAGGTCCCAAAAGGCGAATGCGAGGAGGAATATCGCACAGCGCTCCTTGAATTTTCTGACGGAAAGGAGAGCGACTACCGCCAGCATGACGATCGTCGCGGCTTCGCGATAAAATTCGATAGTGAATATGCCGACAGGCAAGACGTTCAATACATGAGCTTGATTATACATGCTTCCTTGCTGGATCATATCGGATAAGGTGCCCATATAACCCGGCAAGAAACCGAGGATTGCGCGCAGATAGATGACGACCGAAGCTTCGACAAAGCCGAATGCGATGCCAAAGAGCGCAACCTGCGCCAGTTGCCGCTTTGATATGGAAAATTTGTCCTTCCTTGAATATATAAAAGCCACGACGGGAACAAGCAAAAGCAGATTGACCCACCATGGCGCAGCAAAGAGAATGAGATTCATACGCTGATTATACCCTACATCATGATCGCTTCCCATATCGATCCGCCGTAACGCACGCACACTATCATGGCCGTCGTCCAGAATATGCCGAGAGAATATCCTGCGACGATATCAGAGAGCCAATGGACGCCGAGCACGAGACGGCTCAGGCCGACGGCGAGAGCAAGGATGGAGAGTCCGATGACCAAAAACCACTTCTTTTGCCTCGACCGCATCGCCGGCGCGAAAAAATACACTACCAGCACGAGGGCCCCTGCCGCCGCCGTGGCATGGCCTGAAGGAAAGCTGAAATCTGACATATATATGAGAGCATCGGCCGGACGAGGGCTCCCCACGAGGCTTTTCAATAATTCGGTCAATGCATAGCCTCCGACCAATGATGAAAGAATGATATAGAAATGCCGCCAGCGCTTTTTGATAAAAAAATATACCGACAGGCCGACGGTTATGACGGCCAGGACGGTGGGACCGAGCGCGGCGCTAATGAAATTCGCCGCCGGCACGATCCATTGCCTGGCGCCAGCCACAGCGCTGAACCATATATTGACGGCAACGTCAGGATACAACATAAAATGGTTCCTGCCGGATATCCCTTGGAGCATGGCGGCAAAACCGCACAGCGCGAGGACGTTCAGCATCATCGCAAAGATCTCGTATTTTGCGAATATATGGAATTGCCGGCTGATGAAATGATAGCCGACAGCGATGAGCACGGCCATGACGAGGGCGATGATGAGCGCCCGACCGACATACGCCTGCGTGATCGCATAGCTAGCTCCAAAAGCATAGCCCACGACGAAAGCCACTGCCGTCCAAGAGATATTGGCGAGCGTGTCCACAAAGATGAATCGGGCAAAGGAGACCTTGCTGGCACCTACGACGAATGGCACCAGTGAGCGGGTCAGCGGGTTGAATTTGCCTATGAAGAAGGCTTTGTTCAAATGCTTTGACACGAGATCCTTTGTCTTTTCGATCGATCCCTCCTTCATGGAAAAAACCTTTCCGAGGCGGGAAAGAAAAGAATAGCCGTATTTTTTGCCCAAGAGATAGCCGACGATGTCGCCCAGGATCATGCCGCCGAGAGCGGCCGCTACGACCGCATAAAACGAGAGAGCGCCTATCTTTGCGAGGAAAAAGGCAAAGAAGACTATGGTATGGCTGGGGGAAAGAAGGCCGATAGGAGGGATGCCTTCGATGAACGTGACGATGAAAACTATGGCCGGTCCGCCCGCCGAAAGCCATGATTCTATCCATGGCTGCAATGATGATAGATGGAAGAGGAATGGGTGGAGATGCTGCATAAAAAGGATGCGTTGGGGATAATTGTAGCATGAAAATCTGCACAGATGATGTATACTATAGGACAATTTTATGAAAATACTCTTTGTGGATGACGACGCCGATCTCCGAGCGGTCGTAAAGGACAATCTCGAGGCCGAATCATACACCGTCGATGTAGCGCCGGATGGCAAGAAAGGCTCCTTTATGGCAAGGACGAATCATTACGATCTGGTTGTCCTCGATTATTCCATGCCGGAAAAGAACGGCGCGGTTGTGGTCCAAGAGATCCGCGGAGCAGGCCTGGTCACGCCCATCATACTCCTTTCGGTGATCGACGATGTAGAAAAGAAAATAGCCGTCCTCGAAGGAGGCGCTGACGATTATGTAGAGAAACCCTTCGTCTATGCTGAATTATCCGCTCGGATAAAAGCTATCCTGCGCAGGCCGCCGGAAATACGGCAGAACATATTGACGATAGGCGGCATCGCTCTCGACTTGCAAAAGCATACGTCTATGCTCGACGGATCTCCTTTGTATATGACCCGCAAAGAATTCAACCTACTGCGATACCTCGTCAGCAACAAGAACATCGTCCTTTCCAGGGGAATGATAATGGAACACGTGTGGAACTCCGATAGCGACCCGTTTTCAAATACGATAGAAGCCCATATAGCGAACCTGCGTAAAAAACTGCACAAGGACGGGCGTGAATTCATCCGCAATGTGCCCGGCCGGGGCTATATGATAACGGATGGCACCCGATGATATCCATCTCCCGCCGTCAAATTAGCTCTCAATAGAGGGTTTTGACAGGATTTTAACTTTTCTTTAAGAATTCTTTATCTTTTCTTAATATCCAACGGGTATGATCATGCCCAAGGCAAAGCTTCTGCCTTGCCATAAAATGGACATATCTTTTGTAACGTCCCGCACGGCATCAGCTCTGACCTGGCTCAAGGAGCTGTTTAAGAGGAAAAAATCCGACGGCGACCATGGAATGAAAACCGTTCTGAACGCCATCCTTTTGCCGACCATCGGCCTTTTGTCGATGCTGTTCTCCTTCATCCTGTATACTACCCTCTGCCTCAAAGACAATTATGATTTCGTGCATACCGTCGATTTCGCTTGCATCATCGCCGGATATGTCTTGCTCCTTGTGATATCGCATCGCGGATACGTGCGCCTGGCGTCCTACGGAACAGTGGCTCTGTGCTTTGTTGGATCGTTCTATTGCGGATATCGCTGGGGCGCCAGCCTGCCCGAGACTCTGCTCTGTTTTGCCCTGACCATGGGCGTGACGAATCTGCTTTTTGGCATACGGACGAGCATCGTGGCTATGACGGCGTCCTTTGTGGCCATATTCTATTTGAACGGTCATGAGATGGTCCATCCCGAGATACTTTCGTGGCAGGATGGAGACCTCGATATGACAGATTTCATGTCATATTTCAGCATCATCGTGTTTATGTTCGGGCTTTCATGGATATCGCGGTGGCGCATGGCCAAATCGCTGGCGCGAGCCGAGGCTTCGGAAAGAGCCCTGGAGCGCGAGCGAGATTCTCTCGAGAGACGAGTGGCTGAACGGACCGAGGAGTTGCGCTTGTCCCAAGAAGAGCACATCAGCGAGCTCGCCTCGATCGCGGAATTCGGCAGGCTGTCGCAAGGCCTTTTCCATGACCTCCTGTCGCCGATATCATCGATGCTGTTGCACATAGAGAGATTGAGCCGATTGCCATCGGAAAAAGAGATCAGGGATAGCAAAGAATCCCTGCAAAAGATGTGCTCGGCGGCAAAAAAATTTAGCGGCTATCTTTCCTCTCTTCGGCTGGCCATCGGCTCCCCTTCGACCGAGATCGACTGTTCTTTTGAAGAAGAGCTGGAGAACGTCTTCAACCTGCTCGCTTTCAACGCCCGATCTCATTCGATCCATTATGAAAGACCCGACGCAGAGATAGGCCGAGTTCCGCACAGTTCTTCTGACATGCATCAGATACTTTTTAACCTCATATCAAACGCTGTGGATTCTTTCGAAGATGCGCCCCACACAAAAAGGAACGTCGTATCGGTCAAAGCCAAGGTGCAGGAGAAAAGCCTTTGCATCGGGATCATAGACAACGGCTGTGGCATCTCACCGGAAGTTTTACCACACATATTCGACCAATTTTTCACCACAAAGAAACCATGCCAAGGCCTCGGCATCGGCCTCTCTACGGTACAGAGGATCGTGAAAAGCCTGGGCGGAACCATATCCATTGAAAGCGAGCCCGGCAACGGCACGCGCGTCGAGGTCATAATACCCTTGGCTGACCCTAGCTAGAACCATGGCCGGTCAAAGTAGTCGCCTTACGGCATTCTTGACAATAATCACCTATAATGCTACAATATGACCAGATTCTCGACCGTATGGCAAGTCGTCTCATAGGAGATAAGAGGGTATGACATCTTCCCTGTTCAAGATGTTGTTCGTTCAAAAATGAAAAGTCGTATGACAAACAGATACAACCTGGTAGCAGGACCCGGCAAACATGACCTTATACTCAGTTTGTCGGAAGGAAAACCTGTCTTTTTTCGAGGAATCGAAGAAAAGACCAATCATTCAGACCTGTTCAAGGTCCGAGTCAAACAGCTCAAACTGTCGGAAAGACAACCGCTCACCGCGTGGGCTATGGATGGCCGTATCATTGAAAAAAACGGCAGACCGACTGCAGAGCCGAAAAAGTGCTCGGCCATGTTCTACCCGCAAAGCAGATATGGTCACTTCAATGAGGAAGACCTTGTCGAGGAATACTCAGCGGAACACCTCTGGAACCTATCTGAGGAAGAACTAAGGGGTATAATCAAAGAATTCAAAGCGTCTATCCCAAAAAGACTGAAGAGACTCGATGAATACGCGGCAAAATTTGGGCTCCGGGATCAGTTGATCATCGAAGCATTGCATATGCATGGCCTTGATGATGCTTGCCTCAAACCAGAAATACGTCACTGGCTCACGAGCAGGCTGGTACGGGATGGTTTCATGCCGCGTCAGCAAGTATGAACAAAAAACGGTACGCCGACTACCGCTCGAAAGAGGAATCGTCGGAAGACCATAGAATTTTCTATGGTCTTTTTTAAAAAATAATTTTTCGGGTGCGTGGAACAAAGAGGGCTCATAGAATTTCTATACAAAAAACTCTCCGCCGACTAGCAGAGAGGTGTAAGACTTTGTTGGAGTATCAATCTTCCATAACCGCTTCGTGGTGTCCGTGAACATCTCCTCTCGAGAACGCGGCTGAGGCAACAAACGTCAACATCTTGTTTATTTCCTGCACGCCTTCTGGAGTGGGTGGCAGAAGGATAAGGTCAAGGATGTCGCCAAAAGGGTGCTCTGTTTCTTCAGGGATATCAATAATGTGATCGAGCTTCATTGAAGATCCTCCTGAGATACCGACGACTTCTCCAATATCCTCCGTAGGAGCTGGGTTATTGCGATGTGAGTTGTTATACTGACGAATCTCCTCTTCAATGTCTTGAAGGGTGTGCGGTTTTTGGTCGAGAATGATTCTTGCCGTTATCTCGTAACGTGGACTTCCATACACATTACGATATGTAATAAGAAGAGCTATTTTTTTCATACTGCTAAAAACCCTATCATGGATTACAGAAAAAGTCGACCAATTTTTCCTCATAAAGGATAGCAAGTATGTCAGACCCTATTATTCATACTCAACCCAAACCATTGATCTTGCTCTGGCCAATCTTTGTCTTCACTAAAAGCATAGATCGATCTGCTAGAATTGTTTCTCTATAATAGAATCGATCTTTTCCATAGAAAAAATCTCCTGGAATTGGCCGGCACGATTTCTTTCCGCTTCTATCCCTGGCTTGCCCGATGTGTTGAGGATCGAAAGAAGATCAACGGCATATTTTTTTGCGATCAATTCAAAAACTGTTTCGCTCACTTGGGTCAGGTTGTCTTTAGTGAATTCTCTACCGAGCTCTTGTTTTACCTCGGCCACCGCCCCCTGAATAGCGCTTTCGATCTCTGTCTCCGAAAGATTGGAAAGATCTTCAATCTGTTCAGGGGAAATGGCAGCGGCTTCATTTCCTGGCATAGATTCCATGTTTTTCATAGATGATTGTTTAATGTGTTATATCGAACTCATTATTTCACGCGAGAAAGGCAAAGTCAATTAAAAAACCAGAAGTTAACCCCTGGTCTTGTCTATCCTATCCCCTTCCAGGTATTTTAATCCTCAGACTTTGAACCTTGCCACAACCAGCATTACTACCATAGTCTGGGTCATCGAACTCCGTAAAGCCCATTCGCTTGAAATGGGCGATGATTTGTAACGCCACTGATCGGCGGATGGAAATGCTTTCAGATAGAAAGACATATTGCGGTGGAGCATATTGAGATAAACGCTCCAACAAAAGCGCCATGGCTTTTTCCCCATAATGTCTTCCTCTCTGGCTCGGCACTATACCGTAATATCGCAAACGGAGCACGTCAGGAAGATTGCCATATTCGAACCATCCGATGATGCCGATAGGTGCTCCGTTTTTGTCGATCGAGAATATCTCTCCAGTGCTTTCTTCAGGGGTAACGCCCCACTCTTCATAACTCTCTCGAGGGAAATGCGAGACTTAGATACAAATGTTTTCCATGATAATATTTGCTTTTTCATATATTGCTATTTCTTAACAATTGCGGTCACCTCGATCTCGACCTTTGCACCTTTACGAGTCATAGCGTTCACCTCGACAAGAGTGCTTACCGGCCTGCTTTTGGCAAACCACCTATCCCGTACAGCAGACACCTTGGGAAAGTCGTGCATATCAGTCAAAAATATTTGGGCTTTTACCACATCGTCAATAGAAGCATTTGCCGCTTTTAGCGTTTTCTTGATAGCCTGAAAAACTCGCTCTGTCTGTTCTTCAATATCGTCGGTTATCACTTCGTTTTTTTCATTTTTATCAACCTGTTGACCAGATACAAAGATCAGATAGACATTTCCCAGATCAATCTTTTTTGCTGGTGAATAAATGCCTCGTGTTTCTTGCCAATCTTCTGGATGTATATTTTCAATCATAAAAATTTATTCTTTAGGATTTCCTAATCCCTCCAGCACAACTGCATTAGGCAAGGTAGCAAGGAATTTCCCAGTAACAACGAGTTTCGACTTACGAATACCGCTACCGATAACCACTTCGGTTGAATCAGCAACTACTTTATCGACTAATATTGGCCAGTCTATTGGAAGCCCGACAGCAGTGATGCCACCATATTCCATTTTTGTAAGTGCCACAGCTTCTTCCATAGGAGCAAATGATGCCTTACGGGCACCGAGATGACGGCGGACTAATCCGTTCACGTCTGCTCGTGTATTGCCAAATATCATACATACCGCATACCAATTCTTGTCTCCCCTTGTTGCTTTGATTACGACGCAGTTAACTGTTTGAGCAAGACTAATCTGATAGTGCTCGCAAAATGCGGCCGTATCGGAAAAATTCGAATCTATTTCAGCGACGCCGGCTTTCTGATCAACGTTCGGTATAGATTTCAGTAATGTGGCAGTTGATTCAGCAATAAGGTTTAGGTTGCTTTCTATAGGAAGAATATTAAGTATTCCAAGATTTTTAATCATATTTTTAGAATAATTTTCCGCCAATAACAGGATCAGCTTTATCTGGCGTTATCAATATAACATTTCCTTCTTTGTCAGGCACGCCAAGAGTTAGTACTTCCGATTCGAAAGGACCAATTTTACGTGTAGGAAAGTTGACTACGCCGAGCACAAGCTTGCCGACAAGCTCTTCTTTCTTGTATAGAGCTACTATCTGCACGGAAGAATTCTTGATGCCAATTTCTGGGCCAAAATCTATCTTTAATTTAAAGGCGGCCTTTCTGGCTTCAGGAAAATCATTCACTTCGAGTATTTTCCCTACTCGAATATCTAGTTTTTGAAAATCGTCGATGGTTGCCATATCATTTTTAATTGAGCTCTATATATTTACCCTCGCTAATGACCTCGACTTTGCCATCAACGACCTTTAGGGCTGATTGATCATCAAGGATATAGATTTTTCGAGTCAGTGTCTTGGCGACTTCTCGTACTTGCTTTTCCGTGCAATTCGGAAAGAACGGCGAATTCAGGTGCGGGAGAAAGTAGAAATCAACGTAGTCGAGTCCGTCCATAGGCTGTTCTTCTGTGTCTTCCTCATAAATTATTTGGGACACCTTCAACGCAAGATCAGGATTCGTCACCATGCTTCCCGCACTTGATCCGGCATACACTTTTGTTTTGAGTAATTCAGGCAGAATCTTTACAAGACCTGATTTGTTTATCCACTTCATCAGATGGTAGGTGTTGCCTCCATTGAAAAAGATAACGTCAGCCTCTTGCAACTGTGGCTTCCATATATTTTCTGGAACGGCAGAAATATCGACAATGCTTACTGATTTAAAGCGTTGCTTATAGATATTGTTGAGATCGTTGATAAACCATTCCTTGTCGCCCATTTCAATATTTGAAGCGGTGGGAATAAATGCGACGCTGATATCAGCAGGCTTTTTACCCACCAAATCGAAAAGTGCATTTGCGATTGATTTGTTGGTTAGTCCTGATGAAGTGAGAAGGAGTTTCATAATATTATGACACGGATTTATCTGTTATGTCAATGGCTGCGGGACTTGGATTCGAACCAAGATGACAGCTTTCAGAGAGCTGCATCCTACCATTAGATGATCCCGCAATGTCTTGCAGAATAGCCTAAAAATTGCTATAAAACAAGCAGAAAGGAGGCGCTTATGGAAACAACCATTGCTCCTTTGTTCGTTCAACAAAAAAATAAAGATCTGAAACTGCGCTTTTTGGTGACAAAATTGTTCGTCATCATACGGCTCACGCTCATGGGCGTCCCTTGGTGGACGTGGAAGAAGCATCCCACAGCCAGACCTGTCGACCACCTGGTCAGATACATGGTCGAGGATCAGGTGTCCTTCGTTCCATTCCGGCGCGGCATCGTTGTGAACGTCGCCGTGACCAAAGTCTTCTATCGGAACGGTTCCCTGTTCGAGCTCTACGAAGAATGGCAAAAGAAGCCGGGCAGCGTAGAAAAGCTCGTTCGACACGTAGATTTTGACGGCATCGGCGAGACGATGAACAAAATCCCGCACCAGGAGACGCCCGAGGAAGGATCAAGGCGGGGATTGAGGGAAGAGCTTCGATTCGACGATCCCAGCAAGTACGAGCTCCGCCCGTTCGTCGAGATGAGAGAGAAGTTCCTGCGTCAATCGGAGAAATTTCCTCGATTATCCGCACTGTACCGCAGACACATCTCGATCTGCTATATATCCGACGAGCTCTACCGCGCTGAAGGATATCTGGAAACAGAAGCAGACGGTCGCCAGATCAAATTCTCGTGGAAAAAGGTTCAATAAAATCCCGTTCGTGACAGCGGGATTTTTCTTTGCTCATTTTTTTCTATGTCACTGCGCCAAAGTTCGTGACTTGTTTCTGTTTGCCCCTACTTCACTGCTTCTTTTTTCCCTTTCTCCTTTTTTCCCTTTGCCGCTTTCATGAATTCATTGAACAGAGGGTGCGGCATGAGGGGCCGGGCCAGGAATTCAGGGTGGAACTGCGTGCCGAGAAAGAATGGATGGATGGAACGCGGCAGTTCAGCGATTTCCATAAGGGTGCCGTCAGGCGACTTGCCGGAAAAGACGAGGCCTCCTTTTTCGAGCCTTTCTATGTATTTTGGATTCACTTCAAAGCGGTGGCGATGGCGCTCCTTGATGAGGGTGGTGGCTTTTGGCAGTCTCTTGCCCTGAAACGATGAATACGCATCCTGGGCAACGGTGTCTTTGGCTAGTTTTGTCGGATAGATGCCGAGGCGCATGGTGCCGCCGTAATCCTTGTCCTCCATCTTCTTTTTCTGATCGGGCATGATATCGATGACCGGATTTTTTGTCTTTGGATCGATCTCGGTCGTGTTCGCGTCAGCGAGCCTGAGCTTGGTGCGTGCGTATTCGATCGTCAAAAGCTGCATGCCATAGCAGAGGCCGAAATACGGGATTTTATGCTCGCGGGCATACCGTATGACGTTCAGCTTGCCCTCGATGCCGGTCGAGCCAAAGCCGCCGGGGACGATGATGCCGTCGAACGAGTTTAGTACAGAATAATCGATCTTTCCTTCTTGCTTCTTGCTTTTTGCTTCCTCTTCAAAATCTGTCGCATTGACCGCTTCGATGACGGCCTTGACCCCAACGGCTCGGGCGGAAAATTTGATTGCCTCGAGCACGGATAGATATGCATCGGTCAGGATGAATTCGCCAGTAGCGAAATATTTGCCCACAATGGCGATTTTTAGCTGGTGGTCGGCATGATCTTTTATGTCGCGCGCCATCCTCTTCCATTCAGCCAGGCCTGGATTCTTGCCGCCAGCCTTCCTTTCCATCTTCAGGGAATCGAGGATGATCTCGCCGAGCCCGTCATGGTCGAAATTCGTCGGCACGTCATAGATGCTCTCGATATCCGGCGCAGATATGACGTGATCGGGATGGATGTTGCAGGCTACCGCGATCTTTTCCTTGCGGCGCTTGTCGAGCGGCCGATCGGCGCGGGCGATGATGATGTCGGTGTTCACGCCGTACGATGCAAGCTGATGGACCGCATGCTGGGTCGGTCGCGTCTTCATCTCGCCCAAATTGGACGGCACGGGCAGATACGAGACCATGATAAAGAGGCAGTCGTCAGGATGATGGATCTTTAGGAACCTCGCGGCCTCGATGAACATGATGTTCTGATAGTCGCCGACCGTGCCGCCGATCTCGATGATGGAGACGTCGGACTTCGACGCTTTCGCCGCATGCTCGAAACGGCGGACGATCTCGTCGCGGATATGCGGCACCGCTTCGACGCATTTGCCGCCATAGCCGAGGGAGCGCTCGCGGTCGATGACGGCCTTGTAGATCATGCCGGAGGTCATATAGTCGGCCCCTGTGGCGTCGCGATTGAGGAATCGCTCATAATTGCCCATGTCCTGGTCGGTCTCGAGGCCGGAATTCAAAACGAACACTTCGCCGTGCTCGGTGGGATTCATGGTGCCGGCGTCGACGTTCAGATACGGGTCTACCTTGACCAGATTGACGGAGAATCCTTGGGCCGAAAGGAGGGTGCCGATGGATGAAGTGGCCACCCCCTTGCCCACCCCCGACATCACTCCGCCGATGACAAAAATGTATTTATGGCTCTGTTTGGATGCCTTGCTCTGTTTCTTTCGTATGGTCGCTCTGGGTTTCATAAGGCTATTCTAGTTAAAGGGAGGACAAGTTGCAAGTGGCTAGACTTTGAGGTATCTCCGGACCGCCAGATAGCTCGAGACGGCGCCGAGGACGATGCCGGAAGACATGATTATGGTGAATATCTCTCCGAAATTGGCCGTGAAATAGGCCGAGAATATCGAGACGATGGAGGCGAGGTCGGAGGCGACCTGTGCGCCGGCAAAATGTGCGATTAACGCACCGCTCCAGAAGACGAGCGCGGCAAGGATGAGCAAGGTCAAAATGCCAGAGATGACGCCGCACATGACGCCAAAGACGACGAACGGCCCGCGTATATACGCGCGCGATGCTCCTACCAGGCTCATGACCGCTATCTCGTCGCGCGAGTTGTAGATGATGAGGCGGATGGTGTTAAAGGTGATTATGATGGCCACGATGACGAGCAGGATGGCAAAGCCGAACCCTGTCCATTCCACATCAGGTACAAGGTGGCCCAGCCTGTCGATGATGACCTGGTTCTCGCCATAGTTGACGCTATCGACGAGCGGCGTGCCAGAAGCCGTCGTAGCCGTAGAGCTATTCAGAAAATCGGCTATGCCGGAGTATTCCGAAGGCTCTTTGGCCTTGATCGTCATAGCGGCAGGAAAAGGATTGCCGCCGATCTCGTCCAGGCTTTGCAGGATGAGCGAATTGTTCTGCCATTGATTCTGAAAATCGGTCAGGGCCTGGTCGCTCGATATGTACGTCGTCGAGGCGACTTCGGGCAGTTTATTCACCGTCTGTTGCAGAGCGAGGATATCAGATGGAGCGGCGCCTTGATTGAAATAGACCGTGATGTCTATCTTGTCCTTGACCTGGTCTATCATGGCACGACCAAAGACGTCAGCGAACATGATGGCGCCGAATGAAGCGAGGCAGAGGGTGAGCACGATGATGGCCGCGAGCGACAAGAATCCGTTGCGCCAGAAATTGACGAAACCTGATCTCACGATGCGCTTCCAGTTGGTGAACATGAAATGATTATAGCACAAGAAAACAACATTACCCGTTACACTATCACAGCGTCAAAGATGCTTGAAAAACCGACTTTCTTCGCCAGAGACTGTATAGACGAAATATTCTTGAGAAGCAGTGTGACGTTTAGGGGAACCGTAACACCAGAAGCTTTTATTTTTATAATTTCCTTTTTAGCCTGTCCTATATCACCTCCTGACAATGCGGCAGAAAACTCTTTTAGCAATGGCGTGGCCTCCTCGCCCGCATTCAACAGTGTGCGCAAGTGACTGATCTTTTGTTGTTCGTCTGCAAATGGATTAAACAAAGATAAAATGGCTTCCTTCTCTTGATCAGTCAGATCTATGTAGTAATTTCTATCGTAGACAACCAATTCACCTTTTTCAGTGACAGAAAAATTGCCTGGGTGGATGTCTGAATGCAATCGCCCGTCCATAATTTGCTGAACATAAAATTTCGCCAACAAACCTATCGCTTGTTTTGCATCATGCTTTTCCGATTTCATTATTTCATCTATAGAAGTCAAATTTATTCCGGGAACATATTCTTCTCTGGAAAAATATGCGTTCGCCGGACCGACTGATTCTGGAATCCTAATCTTGTATTTATTGCCTTCAACTGTAAATTCTTGATAACTATTCCGGAATTGCGTGTCTTTTTCCAAGAATGATTCAAAATTGACATCGTTTGTAACCCAAGCGTTGATATCAGGAATAATATCTCGTGCTTGTTTATATGATTCGCCGTATTGAGAGGCCAACCGGCCAGATACGCTTAGTGCAACTTTCTGCGCTTCTTCAAGGTGATACAAAATGTTTGGATTTCTGACTTTCAACACTCCTTCTTTGCCTTCTTTATCGACTGTATGGTAAACAGTGACGATAGAACCGCCGCCGACTCTGTCGCCGACCTCTTTCAATTCGTTCCACATCTCTGGCCATTCGCGCTCCACAGTAGCCAGCGCGGCAAATTTTGACTGGCCGGCAACTTTATCATATACATCAGAAAATTCTCTCTCGTAATCGGGAGACAGTTCAACAAACTGTGGAAGCACTTGTAAAAATCTCCTGCCAAGAGCTCCTAGGTTCCCCGCTGTTTCTTTCACAAACTCAACAGGAGATATTTTTTGCTTTCTAGTCTTTGTCAGGCCTTCAGATTCAAAAGTGTTTCGCAATCTTAATGTCGAGAGCATGACCTTCTCCCTGTTTCTTTGCGTGGGCTTGGCCTTATCTATAGCGGCCACCACATCTTGCCTCATGACTCTTGTGGTGATTCCTTTTGGCGGAATAAATATTTTATCCGCCAATATGCCCTGAATGGCAAAATAGAGCAATTCCCATGAATCTTCCTCCGCAAGACTTCCTTTTATACGCTCCAATACTTCACCCAAATCCTTCTGGCCATTTTCTTTCTTCAACCAGCTGTCAAATATGGAATCAAAAAACTTTCCGCGGTTTTCTGCACTTCTTAGCAAACCGTCTTGACTGGCAAGTAACTTGCGAACAAACATTCTCCTGCCGACCTCGTCTAAATTGTATAACTGTTGAATTACTGATTCGGTTATAAATTCTTCTTCATCAATAAGGTTTATCTTTTTTCCACCCTCGGCTTCAGGAACATCGACATTGTAAAATAAACTCCTTCCAGACTTAACGAAATCTTCAATCCATTCTCTAAGCTGTTGATCGTTTTCGGAGGTTGCAAGTGCACCCTGTAGAAATCTGACGGGGTCGGAGTATTTGAACGATATCCTGTCTGCTAAAACGGCCCCGCCAATTCCGACTGAAGTATTGTTGAATAGATCATCGATGCTCCTTTCAACTTTTTTCTTTATATTGTCATATTGTTCTCTCGTTTTCACGTCTTCACACAAGAATTTTTCTCGGAGTCTGAAGTCAACAATGCCTTTCTTTCCTTTTTCAGGGAATAAAAGCTCTACTTTCTCGTCGAATGACAACCTCGGCCAGTTTTCGCTAAAGCTTTTGCTCAAAATTTCACTGCGGATAAACGGATCGTGAACGAATTCGCTAATAGTTATGATGTCTTTGAGCGGCAATTGCCACAATGTGCCGTCTTCGCACGCTTTCGAGATCTTGACTGATATATTTCCTAACGATTGGCTGAATGAGCCGACAGTTGAGATAAAGAGTTCATGTTGTTCTTGATTTTTATTAATAAATGAAATAAATTCTGGCAACGTAACTTTTGATGAATAAATATCCACAGATCGCGCAAAAAATTCCCTGCCTCTTTCACTCGGTGCCCCCATACGATTTGTCAAACTATTCAAACTATTATCTTTACGATATTTTGGATCACAAAAGACTTTATAAGCATCTTCTGTGAGACCCTCATTTACACCAGCAAGGACTCGGCTTTCACTGATTGAGAATTTCAAAACTTCTTCTTTAATTTGCATCCAAATCTTTGTCTCTTCTGCCGTAAATTCTTCTCTATTTCTTAAATTATTCGTACCAGACATTGATCGCATTTCATCCTCATTTTCCAAATCTCTGGCAGCCTCCTCAATATAATCTGGTTCCTCATCAAATTCTCCAACACCAACATCATATATAACATGTGAGGATGGTTCGGCTTCCTTCTGTTCCGGTTTGTGTGAATATGTTTCTACGTGATCATTAATACTCGATAGTAGAGAGTTACCGCCAAATTCATACATGAACAACAGGTGTAACAGATCGTAATTTCTTTTGTCAATCATTTTTGTCAGCCTTAAATTTTCTGCGCATTGGAAAAATAATTTTAGCGTCATATATCGTTCTAAAATAAACGTAGAATCTTTAACCTTTTCCTTAAGTTCTACCGATTCAGAAACATAAGTCGAAACATACCCAGAAAAAATAAAATTCACGTCCGCTATGGCGGATAGAATTTCCTTTGGGTCTTTACCTTCCAATTCTTTAGACAGTCCCCTCGCCAGTCTTGGTATGGCCTTATGGATGCTTTCTACGTCCAGACTTCCTATATTTGATCTGACCATCTCGAACATCCGGTTTGATCCTACTGGTTCAGTTTTCTCCCACATTGATCTTGCATCAGTTTTTTCTGCCGTTGGAGTTTTGTCTGCTTCCGCTTTACCAAGGACACGATCAGCGACAAGAACTATTTCATCTTTTATTGGAGGACTTATAGAATACGCGCTCTCCAATTCATAAAAAGCCTTATCCAGCGATTTTATTGCGTCATCATCGTCTTTTTTCAAGAGTTTGTTTGCATTCAAATATTCTATGAGCTCGGAACAATAATGCGGCGCGGATGAGACAGAACATTCAAATAATTTAGCATTTGCAACTTTTGAAAATACTTCTGCCGTCGGCGTAGAAGATTTTTCACTTTTAACATCCGCTCCAAGATATCTGTCGATAGTCTTGATAGGAACGCCCGAGAAATAACTTATCGTTAAAAGGATCGACTGCCTGTCCGCAATTCCAGATTTTTCTTTTATGTACGAAGCGGTCTTTTCTACAAGCTCACTCATACATGCATCGTCATCAGTGTCGTAGCCACGCGTGTCTTTTAGCTTGCAATAATTTCCGACTGTAGACAGAGCAATAACGAGCTTATTCGAGTCATCGATGTGCTTTATAGATTCATGCCTTTCTTCCACCCTTTGAGCATAGGGTTTGAATACACCAGGATAATCTTTTGGTCTTGAAAAAATCGCTCCGAACTCTGGCCGAGATACTTGTTTGACTGACTCGATCAATTCATTAGGTATTTTATGCAGGTCATTCGAAAGCGACTTCAAGTCCATGAGATATGATCCGGTTGCCACATTGAGCGCTCTATCCATCGAATCACCGTGCACATCACCATATCCTTCCTCTCTTTGTGCGAATTTCTGCAACAGTACTTTGAAACCGAGAGGGTTTATACCGGCTTTTTCTAGATCGCTGAATGCGGCCCTCAAATCCGCTTCGTATTCATTGAGACGGCCTTTTGCTAATTTTTTTAATCCATATTCAAAAGCATCTTTATAATCAAGTTTTGCTTTCTCTTCCAATGGCTTTGCATGCTCCTTTTCAACATGAACTTTTTCGTGGGCCAATGCTCCAGCGAGCGCTTCGTAGTATTCGGCAAATTCGATGAGATGAGATGTAACGGCAATAGTGCCGTCCGGCAACGCAAAAGCGTTTGATTGGAATCTATCTGGTATGACTCTTAATTTCACGTCCAATGCCTCTACGTTTGGTAATTTTCCAAGAATCTCGTTCAAATATCCGTATACAGGATGTTCTTGAGGGACTTCTCCATATCTCATAAAGAAAAAATCCTTAAAGTATTTATTTTTCCTTTCCACGCATTCTTTTTCTGCTTGACTGACTTCTGGATTATGTACGGCCTCAGACGGATTTTCAGCATGATCATCCTCATGTTTGGCTGTTTTGTATTCAAGAGTTTCCATACCTATTTTCTCCAATCAGGCGGTTTCATACGGACCACTATACATCATTTCCCATATTTTTTCGAATTTTTCTGCCGGATACTTTATTTCAAAAACATACCACAAGAAAAAAGGCACGTGTTGATTCGTGCCTGTGCAAGTTTATGTGGGCTTCCTCAAGAACTGCCCATATTCCGTCGTGCTCGAAGGAGCAATCCTTTGCGCTGTGTCCTGGGATAGCCACTGACCCTCCGTCGAACGTTCGCGGCTTCGGCCAAAAGCTCGGGGGCCGATACGCCGGGAAGATCGTCCAGCTTTTGATGTGCTTTCATAAGTTTCCTTTGTTAAGGGTTGCTGTGCTGATTAAAAGATACACCCGCGCCTTCAAAAAATCAACGGCTCGTTTTCACAGAATATACTTCCCGCTCTTGTCGTCCCGTATCACCTTGCCCTTTTCCATAGTGATGACGCGGCCGCCGACGGCATCGACGACGCCTTTGTTGTGCGTGGTCAAAAAGACCGTCGTGCCGAGCTCGTTTATCTTTTGTAGGATGCGGATGATGTCGTACGTATTCTCCGGATCGAGGTTGCCGGTCGGCTCGTCGGCCACAATGATGTCAGGCTGGTTGACGATGGCCCGGGCGATGGCCACGCGCTGGCGCTCGCCGCCGGAGAGCTGGTGCGGGAAATTCCACATCTTGTCGGCGAGGTCGACGAGCTCCAAGACATGCGGCACGTCAGCGGCCACTTCGCTCGTCGGCCGCCCTGCCGCTTCCATGGCGAAAGCGATGTTCTCGTACGCGGTCTTGTTCGGTATGAGCCGATAATCCTGAAAGACCATGCCGATGCGGCGGCGATAGCGGGTCATATCGCGCTTTTTCATCCGATGTATGTTGGCTGACTCAAAAAAGACCACGCCCGAGGTGGGGCGGTCTTCGGCGATGAGCATCTTCATGAGGGTCGTCTTGCCCGCGCCGGATTGGCCGACGATGGTGACGAATTCCTTTGGTTCGACGCCAAATGACACTAGGTCGAGCGCTTTCGAACCGTCAGGATAGACTTTTGTGACTTTGTCGTAATAGATCATTTACCTCTTTAATTACAAATCATCGTTACCCTAGCATCAAACGTATCGCCGCACGGCACATGTCGGAAACGACGCCGGCGACGAGCTTGTTGTTGTCCTCGACGCGGACTTTCGTGTTGCTTTTCGGGAAATAGACATACTCTCCGTCGAGGTGGGCGATCCTCTTGCCGCCCTCGTCCAAAACTTCGGTAGAAGAAAAGTAGGCTAGTTTTTTGCCGTTATGATCGAATATATGGTCGCCTTGGATATAGCCGATCTTTATGCCGTCGCGTTTGATGTCATTGTTTATGACTTGGACCATGACAGAATTATACCATAGAAAAAGGCGCGAAAAGCCCAGAATCTGTGCTTATAGTTCCCTCTCCGCTTCCAAAAATTTCTCCAGATCGCCTTCGAGGACTTTGTCCACTTGCGCGGTTTCGACGTTCGTCCTGTGATCCTTGACCATTTTATAGGGATGCAAGACATACGAACGGATCTGATTGCCCCAGTCGATAGAAGTCGTCTTCGAGACATACATCCCTTTTTCCTTTGCGATGCGCTCGTCTTCCATCTGCTTGTATAGCTTTGCGCGGATGATGTCGAGGGCTTTTTCCTTGTTCTGCGCCTGACTGCGCTCGCTGGTCACATGCACGGAGATGCCCGACGGCTTGTGGACGATGCGCACGGCCGTTTCCCTCTTGTTCACGTTCTGGCCGCCGGGACCGCCGGATTTTGCGATGGAGATATCCAGGTCTTTTTCTTCGATCTTTATATCCGCGCTGTTCGTCGTCTCGAATTTCGGTATGACTTCCACCATACAAAATGAAGTCTGGCGCTTTTGAGCTGCGTTAAAGGGCGACACGCGCACGAGCCGGTGCACGCCGCTCTCGTTTTTGAGGAGGCCATATACGTTCTTTCCGGAGATCTCCACGGTCACGTTCCGATAGCCGCCATGGTCGTTCTCATTCGCATGTATGACCTTCCAATCGAGACCGTGGCTTCCCGCATATCTCTGATACATGCGATAAAGCATGGCTGAAAAATCCTCGGCATCGTCGCCGCCGGCGCCGGAAAAGATGGTCATGATGGCGTCGCCTTTGTCGTATTTCGCGTGCGGGCCGCCCGATTCCGCTTCGGCCTTGAGGTCTTGCAATTCTCTGACCATGGCCTGCGCTTTGTTCTTGTCGGTCCAAAAATTCGCGCTTGCCATGGCGGCTTCGATCTCGGATATGCGCGCGAGGATCTGTTCCTTGTTCATGGGGTTAAAGATAGCATAAAAAACGCGTCCTGAGTGAAAAAAGCCGAAAAAATGGAAAAGAAAAAGAGCCGGAACAAAACGTTCACGGCTCTTGGGAGATTGGCGGACAGCGCACTCTCCAGATGTCAGAACAGAGAATCGAAGCAAGCATTCTAATCACACGAACCTCGATAAACGTTGCAGTACAACCTGTATCCTGCCATGTATTGATCTTCCCCCATTTCTTTGCACACCGACTTGTATCAAGAATTGTACGCCGCGGCCGCCTGAATCGCAAACCTGACCGGCGGCATTTTCAATG
>Ga0302320_10006475_pt1 | contig 25978 bp, 19 predicted proteins | sample Bog_T0_3_FD_202130 | JGI IMG/M metagenome (GOLD analysis project Ga0302320, IMG submission 202130) | Peat permafrost microbial communities from Stordalen Mire near Abisko, Sweden - Bog_T0_3 | ecosystem: Environmental > Terrestrial > Soil > Wetlands > Peat | place: Sweden: Abisko, Stordalen Mire... | reverse complement strand
GAGAGATCATATTCCAGCTAACTATCGAGGAGTGCATCTACTGGCGGAATCCAACGGGCGCGCAGAGGCTCAGCCGCAAATCACGAGATAATCTGTCAAAAACGTAGACGGCACGGAATCCGTACAGTGTCCGCTGACCCTCAGTTGTTACGTCTTCACTTCGTTCGTCGGTCGCTACATCCTTCGTGCTTCGTTTTCCCACCATCGGGGCGAGAATGAAAATGCCTTTTTCTCCCCGTTTAACGAAGCGGCCAAGCGAGTTCCATGTCCGAAGTCCGGCAACGTTGGTAGCATCGGGCTTCTGGCGTGCAATGAGCATGATGTTGCCGAAGCTGTAGGTGTGAAACTTCGCCATTGCTCCGAGGTATGCGGTGAGGACTTCACTGTGACCGGACTCCAATGCTGCAACGAGGAAATCCACGGCCTCTTTGGTTCGTGTGTTGACTTCTTCTAATTTCATGTTTTTTCCCTTTCTGCCGTTTCCGGCTTGTTTCTTTCTTCACTAGAGCGGCAGCGGGAAGAAACAAGGCGGAACGGTGAAAGGGACAGAACGGAGGCCGGAGGAGGGTGGCAGGGCGTGAGTGAAAGCGCGGTGAGTGCCAAACGGGGTTGGGTTTAGTTTGGCGTGAAACCGGCGCAGTCCGAAACGCCCGTCCGAGCCGCGGCCAAGCGGCGTCCACCCGGAAGAGGACGGAGTGGACAAAGGACGGCGCAGCCCCCTCTGGGCTAGGTTGTCGAGGTATTCAGAGGTGTTTAGAAGGGGCTTGTTCCCGCCCTTCGCAGAGTTCGGCGATGAGTTTAGTGAGAGGTGTAGTTGCCGGACCGACGCTACGGGTGGTTGCTTCGGCGAGTGCGGCGGGAATGTCGATTCCAACGGCGAACACTTGCGCTTGGGACGATGCTTGCACGCTTTTGATGTGAAGCCGAAGCTGGCCTGTGGTCGATGAGGTCGAGGGATAGATCAGAATCGCCGACGGTGAGGCGTGTGACTCCACGCCTCCATAGGCGTACGCGTATAAGAAGGTCTGATATATGTCTTGAGACGCAATCTTGCGTTCATCGTACGTTTTGTACTTTGCGTCCACCGCTATGCTCGTCCCGGCACGATTCTGAAGGTCTATCAGAAGGTCCGGGATTACTCTCGCATATGGCTTGTTGAGCGAGGCATTCCAAATGATGCTGCGACTAGCAAATTGGTAGCGAACCCTGTACTTCTTCAAAGGCAGAATAGTATTTGCCAGCCGATAGACAAATTTCTCAAACAGAGCGTTCATGTCGACCAGAAACGCAAAGCATCCTGTTTTCCCTGGCGCGTTAAGATCTTTGACGCCTAAACCGTCCAGGACAAACCATGCAAGTTCGTGTGAATCTCGATAGTGTTCGTTCAGGCGGTGGTACGTGATCTCGAATCGTGCATTGGGTAGATCTAGGGCACGCGGATCGCAGACGTCTTCGAAGATTGCTTGTAACGCTCTTGCCCTTCGCCGTACGCGGTCATGTTTTGCACGCCTCCCGCATTGGCGCAACGCGATTGCCAGCAATTGGTTTTCAGGAAGGTTCAGATGCTGTTCATCGAATCGGCATAGAAGCTTGTCTATTCGTCCGAATTTCTCCAAGACTTGCCGGTCTGCCAGCAAACGCCCGCGTATCATGGGCAGTTCATCTTCGTGCTCAATATAGTCGGAAAACAGACCATCACGGACGAGTCTCTCGCAGGCTTCTACGAACAGCAGTGAAACCAAGTCAAAGAGATCAGCCCCTCCGGTTAATAGATCCCTCGCACCGGAATTTGCCTTTAGTGCATCGAGCCCTGTGGTGAATTCAATCAGTTTTACGAGTCCCAGCTGGTCGCCGGCGAGTTTCGGCTCGATCAGGAGTTCGAAACTGTCAAATCGAACGACTCCGATCCAGGAACGGGCTTGGATACGGACGCCGTCACGCATTTCGTCGATGGTTAACCTAGCTTCTGGCTCCGACGCCAATTCAGAGGCGAGCTTGCGATCAGCTTCGCTGAGCAACGCGTCTTTCAGGAAAGCTGTCCCCCATTCCGGGAGAGAGACCCTCTGATAGCTGTCGAAAGAGTCGCTCATTGAGGCTCTTTCTTAGGTGTGAATTCCTCTTCCAGAGCTGTCAATAGCTGGTCCGCATCTGCAAGCAGTTCGTCATTGAGCGTATTCGTTCGAGCGTCCACGATTTTGGTGCCAACATATTTGGCTAGCTCGGCATAGTCGTCGTAGCAATATTCCTGCAAGAGTGGCAAGATCTCCTGACGGAAGCGCCGAGCAAACTCTGCCTGATCGGCCACCGGCTGGCCGCCTTCAAGAAGGACGGCATGCCCGATCTGCTTTTCTCGGCCTTCATGTGAGGCAATTCTGGAGTTGAGTTCCTGAAGGAACGTGTCCAGGGGCAAAGCACCAATTTTGGCCCCGTGAAGAAGTTCTAAGTCTGGCATGAGTTCGACAAATGCAAATCGCCGCCGAAGGGCGGCGTCGAGGAGCTTAATGCTACGATCTGCGGTGTTCATGGTGCCGAGAATGTAGACATTCGGTGGAACTGAAAAGCTCTCTTTGCTTTGAGGCAGCGTGATCGACATTCCACGTTTGTCATTTTCGATTAGCGTAATGATTTCACCGAATACCTTCGCCAGGTTTGCTCGGTTTATTTCATCGATCAACACGAGAAACGGTTTGCCCGGCCGGCCTTGCGCTTCGCGACAGATTCGCTTGAAGACGCCATCTTCAAGCCGAAGACTAATCGTATTTGAGCCTGTGTCCACTGGCCGAAAGCCTTCGATGAAGTCTTCATAGCTGTAGGAAGGGTGGAAGGTCAGTCGAGTCAAGGGGCCAATCCCGCCCTCATCTTCGATTTGTGATTCGAGATTGGAATCCTTGTCTGCTAGAAGTCCAAGGAGATGGTCCGCTTCTTCTGCCGTAAGAGCGAAGAGTGTTCCTTGGTTGTTAAAACGGAGGGGTTCGGAGTTCTTGACGATAGGGTCTTCAGAAAGTTGCTTGAAGGTTGGGCCGTCTATCACGGGCCGAACCGGCCCAATTTCAATATGTGGAGCATCCTTCCCAGTTGTCGTGAAGGCCTTCAGAACACGACCGACCGCGGCTATTCTCTTGTCGGCTCCAGCTTGATAACCGATAACGAGATCCCCTTCTTGCACCAATGGGTAGTTCTTTTTGAGTCGGCCATATCGATAGCTCACACGTTTATCTTTGAACAGTTTGTCCCAACTCCACTCTTTTGGATTAGCGACAACCCACCAGGTCCGTCGATCAACTTGCACGGTCGATAGCTCCCGTTCAGCGCGATCGAACAGCTTAGGGTCAGCGAGTGTTGCTTCCTGGACGGGTTTGCCAAGTTGTCGAGTGAGCCAAGAAACTGCGAAGCGACGGGCGATGAATGTCTTTCCAGTACCAGGCGGACCATAAAGAATGACTTGGCCTTTTCTCGCTATGGCAGCGGCGATCTCGTCGAACGGTAAATCGAGAGGCATTGTGACAGTGGTAGTCGTGACCTTTCCTGTGATCACTTCGTATAGTGCCGCCGAAACAGGAGCGACGGTAACAAACGGCCAACGTTTTTGTGGAGGAATCTCTTTTGCGTACGACGTATCCCAGTGCACGTGAACTATGTGCTTGAACTCTGAACGTGCCTCCAGCCATTCGTACCCATGCTCAACGACAGTTCCTACCGCCAGGATCTGCGAGGCTCCTTTGTTGGCGACGATGATGTCAGCGGATTCCAGTTCGCTGAGTGTCCAGAGTTCATTCGCCTTCTGGGAGGCCGTGGAAGCGTTGTTGTTGTACTCTTCGAGATACTTCTCGGAGAACCGAACTTTAAAAGATTCCTTTGAGTCAAAATTGCGGAGGTCTCCAACTTCATCCCAGCCTACGCAGATGTACTCCCCTGCGAGGCATTCGTCCCAGAAAGTTGCGTCTTTGCCTGGTGATATTTTGACCACCCGGGCTCGTTCTCGCGGGTCGGTCCACCAATACAAGAATCGTTCGATTTCGTTAGTTGTCCAGCCGCTAAAAGTCGGGACCTCGCGCACTGCTGAGAGGAGCGCGCGGTTCAGCTCTATGACTCCGGCCTGCCGGTCGTCTGCTGCTGGACTCCCCAGACGCTGCAGAAAGTGGACCAAGTGGTCTCTCGATGCGATTGCGAGTATTTGGTCTGGAAAGTAGATATGCAGCGTTTTAACACGCAAAGCCGGGCCGCCCTGCAAGGCATCGATCTCGTCGATAGTCTTCCATTGACCCGCTTTGGCCTGTTCGAAAGCTTTAACAAAGGCTTGACGGATTGCTTTCCAAGCCGTTTGCTCGTCCTTATACTGTGGGTCAAAGTACCAACGTCCTCCATCGCTCGCTTTGTAGATGAGCAGCTTTCTGGCGCTGCCGCCTCGAATACTTCCTAGGTGGCGACTTCCGTACTCGATGAGGTAGCAATAGGTTTCTCGAAAGTGCTCGACACCAAGGGCGTATTTCTCCAACGCTAATGTAGGCCAGGAATCGAGAGGAAAGCGATCAGTTATCTGTTTGCGTTCTTTCGCGCCTTCACTGAGATGCGATTGGATCGAAGTCTTATCAAAGGAGGCGAGCGCGGCCTCCAGCGTTAAATCGTTCTGTGCAGTAGCCATTTAAGACGCACCCCAGCGTGATATCGAACGTCAAGATCTACGGGTTGCCGAGAAAGGCGAACATCGAAAAAGTATCACTAAAGACCCATACTTTGCCAAAAAGGCAGGCGCCTGATCGTGTCCTGCGAAGTATGATCTTGGATATGGCCATCGTGATACGCAAGCAGGGTGGGAAATGGGAAAAAACTGACAAGGTAATCTTCGCTGACGAAGCGCAACTTCAAAAGTTGCTTTATGAGTCGCCCGAGCTCATCCCAACGAAGATGGAAGACCAAGCGGCAGTTTTCACTCGGGAAGCGGGGCTACCCGGCAGCGGGTTCACGGATCTGGTTGGTGTGGATGCCCAGGGGAACATCCTCATCGTTGAGACAAAGCTCGCGCGAAATGGAGAAATTCGGAGAAAGGTTATCGGACAGGTTCTGGAATACGCCGCCTATCTGTGGGGCATGTCGTTCGACGAGTTGGATCGTTTCTTCATAAACCGCGAGGGCAAGTCACTTTTGGAACTGCTAGCTGAGAAGAGTCCGGAGATAGATAAAGACCTGCTCAAACAGAGTGTCGAACAAAATCTGGCGTCCGGAAAGTTTCAGCTGATCATCGCGGTTGACACGATAAATCCTGAGCTGGAGAAGATCATCGCTTACGTGTCCAGTCGGGGGACGGGATTACAGCTTGAGGCTCTTGAGCTTGAGCTCTATAGGCAAGGCCAAGTGGAAATACTGGTTCCCCAACGATATGGTCAGCTCAATCAGCCCCAAGAGTCACCGCCCGGCAAAAAGATTCTAACTTTTGCAGAGGTTGTTGAGAATTGCCCGGATGACCACAGCCGATCGCTTCTCCGCCTTCTCGGAGAGCTGTGGGAAGCAGCGGGCAATTCCGTTAAGCCAGGGACAGTCGGCGCTTCTTTTCAAGCTCAAATCGGAAGCAAGTCGCAACCAATTTTCTGGGCTTATCCTGATTGTCTGCAGAATGCTTTGAGCGACATTTCGAAACGTGGGGCACCGCCGAACTTATTTGAGAACTATCGCCAGGCCGTAGCTAAGTTTGAAGGCTTCAATCGTGAAGATGTTCTGAGCAAATCGCAGCCTATGACCAAGTTTTCTAAACTAACCGAGGCCACTCTGAGGGCTTTTGTTGCCGAGTCGCAGACGCTCGTGGAGGGTTGGAGGAAATCCATTACTTCGTAGGGCGCGGCATTGGAATCGTCCCAGCTGGATCGCCTTCGACTAGAACTGGAGACTGATGTCAGAAATCAGAGCCCGCAGTTCCGAAGGGTCTGCTGTTCGGCTTGTGGCCCCTTTGCGGATATAAACCTGGTTCTGATGAGTCGCATACGGCGGATTGTTCCCTCGCTGGACCTCCGCGACAAGAACAGGGTCCGCACCCAACATAATCTGCCGAACGTCAACTAGTGGAACAGGCTTGATGTTTTCCCTCACCAGCTCTTTCAGTCTAGACATCTGTGCAGCCAAGGCCTCGTCTATACTCCCACGAAACACCTTACGAGCCTCCGCTTCGCCCTGGAGAGCACCGTCATCATCCGCTCCAACGTAAACCCTCCCGCCATAGGTGTTCGCGAACGCGACGACCGTCTTGATGAACTCAGACTCCTTCTTGTTCTTGGGTTCCATGAAGGGCTTGAATTCCACAGTATCGGTTTCTCCGCCAGCAAGATCGGTTTTCAGTTCTTGGGCGCCTTGCGCAGCAGATTTTGCCTTCCCGTAACATTCATAAACGGAAGCAAGATGGACCTGGGAGACACAATCGCCAGCGTGATCGACCACAAATATCGAAACCTTCTGAGCATCGTCTGGAATCTCAATCAGCTGCTCTCCGGCGTTCACTTCAAGGAGCTGGTGGCCCTTAACGCTCCCTGAATGAATGATCTGGAGTTGGATCTGATCGACGGGTACGCGTGTTTCGAGTTCTAGACGAAGAGTTCCTGGTAGCCACTCCGCAGAGATCACCTTCGCGCGGAGGTCGGGCAGGGCTGTCACCAAGGTCCATTGATTCTGAAGGCTCGCGCCGAGTTGCGTGGAATGGTCGATTCCAAACACCCAGTGGTTAACGGCGTGAGCTAGAGTCAAATACGGCTTTAGGCCATATCCGAGAAGCGGAGTCTGCGCCGGATAATAATCTTTCCATTCAGAATCTTTTACAACGTGGCTGGTGATTCGCCAGGTTGGGCTGCCGCCGATTCCCGAGTAAAAATCTCGCGATGCCGTGCTCTGAGGAAAAACGTTCTTGATCTCATGTTCCCCGATCTTCTCCTGACCAGAGATCAATCGAGACAATCGAGCGTGTGCCTCCCACTGATCACGAGCCCATTCTTCCACAAACACGATTGAGCCATAGTCCACCTCACCGCGACCAGGAGTATGGCGATCCTGAAACTCGACGGACCCGGTCAAGAATCTCAGGCCATTTTCGCGAATGAATGCGACCCGGAAATGAGCACCTGCAAATGGCTTATGCAGGGAGCGGAGATGGTCTCCAAGAGCATTGATAAAGTCGCGTTGGGTTGCAAATGACGATGGCAGCATGGCTATCTCGCACTAACAACTGGTCTCAAAGGATCATATCCCCAGAGGGCCTGTTCTGCGGAAGTTCATCCGTTCTGTGTCGAGTCGCTATAATGGCCGTTCCCCCACGTTAAACTCTAGGCAGAGAACAAATTGGCCAGTATCGAGCTGTCACAACTAGAAAGTCATTTGTGGGAGGCCGCGAACATTCTCCGCGGCCCTGTAGATGCCGCTGACTTCAAAACGTACGTTTTTCCGTTGCTCTTCTTTAAGCGCATCTCGGATGTGTTTGACGAGGAATACGCGGCCGCCTTGACCGAATCGGCAGGCGACGAAGAATACGCTCTATTCCCGCAAAACTATCGGTTCCAGATCCCAAAGGGTTGCCATTGGAGCGACGTGCGAGTGGTTACGACCAACGTCGGCCAGGCGCTGCAAAAGGCGATGCGTGGGATCGAAAGAGCAAATCCAGAGACGCTCTATGGCATTTTCGGAGATGCAGCGTGGTCAAATAAAGATCGTCTCCCCGACTCTTTGCTTCGCGACCTGATTGAACACTTCTCACGCATCACCCTTGGAAATGCGGTGGCGCAAGCTGACGTTCTTGGCCAATCCTACGAATACCTCATCAAGAAATTCGCCGACCTGACCAATAAGAAGGCCGGCGAGTTTTATACCCCACGCTCAGTTGTCCGTTTGATGGTCAATATCCTTGATCCCAAAGAAGGCGAATCGATCTACGATCCCGCTTGCGGCACGGGAGGCATGTTGCTGGAAGCGGTACATCATGTTCGATTGAACCACGGGGATGACCGCACCCTGTGGGGCAAACTGTTCGCCCAAGAGAAGAACCTGACCACTTCTGCGATCGCACGGATGAATTTGTTCCTGCACGGTGCTTCGGATTTTCAGGTGGTGCGCGGAGACACTCTGCGGCAACCAGCATTTTTCTCCGGTGATAATCTCGCCACGTTTGATTGCGTCATCGCCAATCCACCCTTCTCGTTGGAAAAGTGGGGCGAAGAGGTCTGGGCGAGCGATCCATACGGCAGAAAATTCGCCGGCATGCCTCCTGGCAAGAGCGGCGATTATGCGTGGGTCCAGCACATGATCAAGTCCATGGCGCCCGCCAAAGGGCGCATGGCAGTGGTCTTACCGCACGGTGCGATTTTCCGCATGGGTAAAGAAGGCGAGATTCGTCAGAAGATTCTCCAAATGGATCTGATCGAAGCTGTGATCGGTCTTGGACCCAACCTCTTCTACGGTACAGGTCTGGCTGCCTGCATTCTTGTAATCCGCCAGCGAAAGAAGAAAGATCGAAAGAAGAGAGTTCTTATCGTGGATGCTTCCAGGGAGTTCAAGACAGGGCGGGCCCAGAACGAACTTCTCCCTGAGCACGTCGAGCGGATTTGCGGTTGGTATCGTGATTATCGGGACGTGGAAGGCATAGCTCGTGTGGTCACGCTTGATGAAATAGCGGGGAACGATCACAACCTCAATATCCCGCGTTATGTTGAAGCAAAGAGCACACAAGAAGTACTGAGCGTTGACGAGGCTACGAAGCGCTTGCGGCAGAGCGCCGAGGCTGCCTTCGCGGCGGAGAAGAACCTTATCTCGGTTCTCAAGCGTGAAGGACTGCTTTCATGACTGGGCATGATCCGAGTTTGCGGTTTCCACCGCTCAGGGAGAAACAGCAGACCGGAAGCAAAGTGCGCTGCCACCTGTTGACTCATGGGACGAAAGGTGAAGTCGCTCAACGGTTGACAACGCTTATTGAGCCCTTCGGCGAAGTGCTCGCAACGGATTCCTGGATGCCTGAAGGCTTCGCTCAGTGCGATGAAGCGCAGCTGCACACTTCGGAACGGATAATCCCGGACCCCAAGATACGCGCATCGCTGTGGAGTTGGTGGCTGGCAGTTCCGGGAGCCCGAAGAACAACTACGCCAAATTGGGACATCGCGAGCACTTGCTCTGTCCGTGGAAAGCGAGGGTTACTCCTCATAGAAGCGAAAGCCCACGATGCAGAGCTGCGAAATGAAGAACGGGGAAAGCCTCTAGGGGCTGAGGACGGAAAGGGCGTGTCTGTCGATAGTCGTCGGAATCACCTGAAGATCGGAGGGTGTATTCAAGATGCCAGTCTCGCTCTTTCGGAGCAGACCCGATTGGCGTGGGCATTGTCTAGAGATTGGAACTACCAGATGGCGAACCGATTTACTTGGGCCTGGAAATTAACTGAGCTTGGAATACCCGTGATTTTGATTTACTTGGGATTCATCGGTTGCGAGGAAATGCGTAAAGGGTCTGCTCAAAAGCCGATCACAGATAAGGAAGATTGGGAGCACATGGTTCAGGCGCATAGCCAACTACTTTTCCCTCGCGAAATCTGGGACCAGGAATGGAATGTTCACGATCAGCCGTTCATCCCGCTGATACGAGTTCATGAGCAGGATCTCAGCGTCCCGGAGATTACTGGATGAGCCAGCGGATTACCCAACAGCAACTTGAGTCTTATCTATGGGGCGCGGCCACGCTTCTGCGCGGGACCATCGACGCGGGCGACTACAAGCAGTTCATCTTCCCACTCTTGTTCTACAAACGCCTGTGCGATGTCTTCGATGAGGAGACGCAAGCCGCCCTCAAGGAATCTGGCGGAGACAAAGATTTCGCGGCGTACCCAGAGAACCACCGTTTTCAAATCCCTTCGGAGGCCCACTGGCGTAACGTACGGCAAGCGGCAAAGAATGTGGGGAAGGCGCTCCAGTCTGCAATGCGCACGATAGAGACGGCGAATCCAGACAAGCTCTATGGCATTTTTGGCGACGCGCAGTGGACCAACAAGGACCGTCTCTCCGACGCAATGTTGCGCGATTTGGTCGAGCATTTCAGCACACTGGAACTTGCTGTTGCCAATTTGCCCGAAGACGAGCTCGGCCAGGGTTACGAATACCTGATCAAGAAATTCGCTGACGATGCGGGGCATACTGCTGCGGAGTTCTATACCAATCGCACCGTCGTGCACCTGATGACCGAGATGCTCAAGCCGCAACCGAGCGAATCGATCTACGATCCCACATGTGGCTCGGGCGGCATGCTTCTCTCTTGCATCACCCACCTCCGCCGGCAGGGACTAGAGTGGCGCAATGTCCGCCTGTACGGTCAGGAGCGCAACCTGATGACCTCTTCCATCGCGCGGATGAATTGCTTCCTCCACGGGATTGAGGATTTCCAAATCGTACGCGGCGACACACTGTCAGAGCCAAAGTTTGTGCAGCGCGATCGGCTCATGCGTTTTGACGTGGTCTTGGCCAATCCGCCCTATTCCATCAAGCAATGGGATCGAGATGCATTCGCCTCAGACCCGTGGGGGCGGAACCTATTCGGCACACCGCCCCAGGGCCGTGCGGACTATGCCTTCTGGCAGCACATCCTCTGCAGTCTCAGTCCCAAGACGGGAAGATGTGCCATTCTGTTTCCGCACGGGGTTCTCTTTCGTCAGGAAGAAGCGGAGATGCGTCGTAAGCTCATCGAAACTGACGCGGTTGAGTGTGTTCTGGGACTTGGACCGAACCTCTTCTACAACTCACCGATGGAGGCCTGTGTAGTCATCTGTCGCACGGCCAAGCCTAAAGCGCGCAAAGGTCGAATTCTACTGATTAATGCAGTCAACGAAGTGACCCGCGAGCGTGCGCAGAGCTTCCTGACTGACGACCATATAGATCACATCGTAAAAGCCTACGAGCGTTTCAAAGACGAACCCGGTTTTGCCCGTGTGGTAACGCTGGACGAAATCCGAAAGCAGGGCGGGAACCTGAACATCTCACTATACGTGGCAGGACAGGACGCCACATCGGAACGCGGCGCGGTGACGGGTCGCAATGGGATCGGACACTCGCTGTCTGCCTGGGTCCAATCTGGGTGCGAGGTCCGCAACCCTCTGAGCAAGATCCTCGGGAACAGTGTCATACCAGCAAGTTTCACGTCATTACTCACAGTTTCCGAAACCATGCCAAGATGGCTCAACCGAAGAGAGTGGAAGCGCTTGCAGTTTGGAGCTTTCGCCGACAGCATTAACGAGCGCGTCGAGCCATCCGACGCCGCCGACGAAATCTACGTGGGTCTGAATGACCTCGATCCAGGCAGCTTGCATATCAGGCGTTGGGGCAAGGGCAGCGATGTGATCGGCACGAAGCTCCGTTTCCGCAGAGGTGACATCGTATTTGGACGGCGACGCGCCTATCAGCGAAAGCTCGCTGTGGCGGAGGTCAATGGGATTTGTTCCGCTCACGCGATGGTCGTGCGGGCTAACACGGGCTTTGTCTTGCCGGAGTTCCTGCCGTTTTTCATGATGAGCGATACCTTCATGAACAGAGCGGTGGAGATTTCGGTTGGTTCCCTTTCACCCACCATCAACTGGACGACGCTTAAGCTGGAGGAATTCGACCTTCCGCCGCTTGATCAGCAGCGGCGCATCGCGGAAACTCTGTGGGGCGTGGATGAGCATATCGTTAAGGGCCGAGGTTTGGAGGAATCGCTAAGAAGGCTCCACAAGGCCCAGCTTGATTCTTGGTGCTCGCGTGATGGTGAGGGCCGGCAGCTCGGGCAGGTCATCAAATATGCGTCTGATGGACCATTCGGGTCGAAGCTAAAAACTGAGCACTATGACGCGACCGGCGCGCGGGTCATACGACTGCAGAACATAGGCGAAGGCTACTTCAACGACAGCGATAAGTCGTTCATCTCGATGGCCTACTTTCAAGAACTGCGACGCTATGAGGTTCGCGCGGGTGACGTTATTGTCGCCGGGCTTGGTGACGAAACACATCCAGTCGGCCGCGCCGCGTTGATTCCGGGAACCCTTGGCCCCGCTGTCAATAAAGCTGACTGTTTTTGCATTCGGGCCGATGAAGAGACGGTTCTTAACGCTTACCTTGTGTACTTTCTAAATAGCAAGCGCGGTAGCGAACAAGTTTTGGCCAGGGCTCAGGGGACAACCCGGTTGCGCATCAACGTTGGCAACATTAAGACCGTAATTGTTCCTGTACGACCCATAGAGGAGCAACTGAAGTTGATTAAAGGTCTCGGTTTGGTTGAACTATCCATAGAACGAGTCGGGAACTGGCTGTCAAATTCATCAGCCACACTGAGCGGGATACTGAAATCACTTTTCCAGGATCAGACATGAGCTTTACCGAGAGCAACACCGTAGAACAGATGATTCTCGATGCTGCCTCGAAGAGGGGCGGCTCGGAAACGATGTGGACCTATGTTTTCGGGCCTGAACTCCTCCGCCAGAACAGCGACGTGATGGTGGAGTCGTGGGTGCGCGAGGCGCTAATCAAACTCAATCCGGAAATCGCCGCGCAGCCCGACCGTGCTGATGAAGTCATTTACAACCTGCGTGCTTGTATTCTCTCGGTGCAAGCTGACGGCCTGGTACGAGCAAACGAGAACTTCATGTCATGGCTTCGGGGCGAAAAGACAATGCCCTTCGGTCCCAATGGCGAGCATGTCACGGTGCGCTTGTTAGACATAACGGAACCCGGCAACAACCGACTGACGGTCTGCAACCAATGGACCTTCCAGGCAGGTGCGGTCGCGAAACGATTTGACGTGGTGTTCCTCGTCAATGGATTGCCTCTTGTGATCGGCGAGGCAAAGACTCCAACACGTAGCGCGGTTACGTGGTTCGACGGTGCGTTTCAGGTGAATGAGATCTACGAAAAACAAGTGCCGGCCATGTTTGTGCCGAACGTTTTCTCGTTCGCGAGCGAGGGGCGAATGTTTCGTTACGGGTCGGTTCGGATGCCCATTGATATGTGGGGGCCCTGGCGCGATCACGAGAACCAGCAGGAAGGTCAGCTCCACCACGTAAAGGCGACGGTCGCCAGCATGCTCCAGCCCGCGGTAGTGCTGGATATTCTGCAAAACTTCACGCTCTTTGCCACCGACAAGAAACACAGACGTATCAAGATCATCTGTCGGTACCAGCAATACTTCACTACCAACCAGATCGTGGACCGTGTGGTGAAGGGCTACCCGAAGAAGGGTCTGATTTGGCATTTCCAGGGCAGCGGCAAGTCACTGCTCATGGTGTTCGCCGCGCAGAAGCTGCGAATGCACCCGAATCTAGGTAATCCTACTGTGATGATTGTCGTTGACCGGATCGATCTGGACACGCAGATCACCGCCACTTTCAATGCCGCCGACGTGCCTAACATGGTCGGCGTGGCGACGCGCCAAGAGTTGCAGACGATGCTCGCGCAGGATGTCCGAAAGGTTCTGATCACGACCATTCACAAGTTCGGTGAGACCGGTGGCAAGTTGAATGAACGGCCGAACATCATCGTGATGGTGGACGAGGCCCACCGTACGCAAGAGGGTGATCTAGGTCGCAAGATGCGCGAGGCGCTGCCGAATGCATTCCTGTTCGGTCTTACGGGCACTCCGATCAACCGAGCCGATCGCAATACGTTCTGGGCCTTTGGCGCGGACGAAGACCCCAAGGGGTACATGAACAGGTACTCGTTCCAGGAATCCATCCGGGATAAAGCGACGCTGCCGCTGCACTTCGAGGCCCCGGAAGTGAGACTGAAGATCGACAAGGCGGCCATTGATGAAGCTTACAAGCAAATCACCGGCAGTCTGAGTGAACAGGATCGGGACGATCTCGCGAAACGGGCTGCCAAGATGGCGGTGCTCGTTAAGAATCCTGAGCGCGTCCGCGCGGTAGTGAATCACATCGTCAACCACTTCCAAACCAAGGTCGAGCCGAACGGCTTCAAGGCGCAGGTAGTGACCTTTGATCGCGAGTGCTGTGTGCTCTACAAAGCGGCCATGGATGAGCTAATCGGCCCCGAAGCCAGCGCCATTGTCATGACGTCTGCCCAACACGATCCACCCGAATGGAAGCAGCACATTCGAGATAAGGATGAGGAAGAAAAGTTGCTGGATCGGTTTCGCGATCCGGCAGATCCATTGCAGTTTGTCATCGTGACGAGCAAATTGCTTACCGGCTTTGATGCGCCGATCTTGCAGGTGATGTACCTCGACAAGCCGATGAAGGATCACAATTTGTTGCAGGCCATTTGCCGGACTAATCGCACATTCGGCCAAGAAAAGACACACGGTTTGATAGTGGACTACATCGGTATTTTCGACGATGTTGCCCGTGCGCTCGATTTTGATGAGAAGGCCGTCCAGCAGGTCATATCGAACATTGACGATCTCCGGAAGACATTGCCTGTACAAGTGCAGACCTGCCTCGGATTCTTTCCAGGTGTAGACCGTAGTATCGGTGGCTACGAGGGGCTGATGGCAGCACAACAATGTCTTCCGAACAATGACGTGCGAGATAAATTCGCTGCCGAGTGTTCGGTGCTCCAACGCATCTGGGAAGCTCTTTCGCCGGACCCAGTCCTTAGTCCGTATAGCAAGGAATATCGCTGGCTGACGCAGGTCTATGAGTCGGTGAAGCCGTCGAGCGGCAACGGACGATTGCTCTGGCACGCTCTTGGAGCCAAGACCGTCGAACTAATCAACGAGAACGTGCACGTCGAATCGGTGCACGATGAAGTCGAGGCGCTGGTCATGGATGCGGAAGTTCTAGAGGAAATACTCAAGAATTCCGAGCCCGAAAAGAAAGCGCGAGAGATTGAGATCAAGATCAGTGCTCGCCTGCGGAAGCACGCTGAAAATCCGAAGTTTAAAGCTCTTGGTGAGCGATTGGAGCAAATCAAAGAACGTCATGAGCAGGGATTTCTTACGAGTCTGGACTTCTTAAAAGCCATCCTGGCCGTTGCCAAAGATGTTGTGGAAGCTGAAAAGGGTGTAAGCCCGGAGGAGGAGCGAAACCATGCGAAAGAGGCGCTGACCGAGCTATTCAGCGAAGCCAAGACCCGCAATACGCACATCATCGTGGAACGAATCGTCGCGGACATCGACGACATTGTTAAGAAAGTTCGCTTTCCTGATTGGCAGCATACTAGCCAGGGCGAGAGACTGGTCCAAAAAGAACTCCGGCGCACGCTGCTCAAGTACAAGCTCCATACGGACCAGGAGTTGTTTGACAAGGCTTACGAATATATCCGGCAGTACTATTAGGGAACAAGATTCAATGTCTGGCGAAGTCACGATGTGGCAAGGACAAACGGATGCGAAATGCGTGCGACAAGATCACGACCACGATAAAGCGCCAATGGTTGTCAGAAATCATCGAGGGCGTAAAGAGGATTGAGTATCGAGAGATAAAGCCCTATTGGACAAAACGGCTCAAGGATATTTCTTTGCCGTTTGAGTTACGCTTAATCAACGGGATGAATCCGCCCGTTCCCGAGGTGACCGTGCTGATTCGAAAGGTCACAGTGGACCGCCGCCAGGGAGTTTACGAGTTGCATATCAGGAAGGTGCTAGCCTTTAAGCACTGGGACCGGCGACGCAAGATGCCGAAGCGTTGAGGTTGCAATGCGGAATCCCTACAGACGTTCGAGGTCCCGCTGAATGCGAGCAAGAATCGTGTCAAAAGCGATCTGTCCGCGATAGTAAAGTGAAGCTGTCTTTAAATATTCCGCTTCGAAGCGCTTGCGGATGTTCTCGTCTTCAATGGTGAAGGCTCCGCTTTTTGCTACGTTTTGGTCCAAAGACTTGAAACGTTTCTTCTTGTGCGCCAAGTATTCCGGAGTCCCGATGAAGTTCTGCACTGCCTCAACGTCTAGAAGCTGGTGGATGTCGTAGTAGTGTCTGAGGAAATTCGTTGGGATTTTCCCGGTCCCTTTGAACTGGCCATATTTTCGAACCACAGCCTGGACCTTTTCCACGAAAGTGTATTCGGGGTTGTAACAACGGATTTCGGGGGCCCGGTTGTCGGCGTATTGAAGCTTCTTGGCCTCTGCGAACTGGACGATCCAGGACGAAATCGTAACAGACCGGTTCGGAGCCGTCTGATCGAAGCCAACCTCCAGAAGAATTCCATCCTTGAGACCAGCGACAGAACCAAAGTGGGTTTCGTAGGTTAACCTGAGGCCGGCATTCCTCAGCGTTTGGTCATCGTATGTCGTATCCCGCTCGACGGAGGTAATCCCTGGGATCTTGATCTTGTCCCGCAGCTTTTCATAAAAGATTCGTCTGGACTCTATGTGGGTGGGCTTCTCGTGATTTGGATTTGTATGGACCTGCAGTCCGTCGAAGGGTTCAATGCGAATGTCGATGTCTTCAGAGAATCGCTGAATGATCCCAAAACCCTTGGAAAGCGAAGTGCCGCCCTTGAGCTCAAACCTTAAGCCAAGCTGTTTGAGCCCATAGACGGCGTGCATGATCCAGTAGTCCTTCTCCACGAGAGCCGGATCATTGATCTTCTCGCTGTCGGCAACGGTCGCGACAAGTGCCTTGAAATCGCTCCGCTCATGCAGAAAAGAGTCAGGCATGTTGCAACATCTCCTGAAACTGTTTCTGTGTGGAGTATTTGCCGTAGAGAGAAACTGCCCGTGAAAGCTTTCTTGGGTCCATCTCTTTGGCTTTTTCGCGAACGCGGGAAAGGACGGTGTCCCGGTCTTCCGCAAGATCACCTAGTTCATTAACGAGATCGACTAGCAGAAACTCGGGAGAGAGTTGTTTCGGAACGTTCAGGCGGCGCTCGAAGGTGACCATCCTATTGCCGAGCGGAAATGTCCCATGCCTTTTCTGATTGTAGACCACCCGTTTGTTGTAGAGCTGTGTTGTCCCAAGTCCCAACTGGTTGTAGGCATTCGGGGAGGTCAGGACAAAACGGTCCGTCTTTAAGAACGCTCTCACTAGCTCGTATTCGTCCGCAGGAGCCTCGCCGAATTCGAATTTACGAGGACTGTAGTACAAACCCGTACGCAGCTTCTGGAGGGTCCCGTCGACCGTGAGTTCTTTGAGGTGTCGATCGACGCTGTGGGACCAAGGCAGAAGGTTTTCTCTGCGGTACACGCGTCCAGGACGGAGATGTCGCTTCAACTGCTCAAGTGTGCTCGTCCGCATCTTTCCTGATCCTCCACAGATATGTTATTCTTCATGATCCACATTGTCAAGTATTTTACTAACGTTTCATGCATAACAGCATATAACTACTTCTTTTTCTGTCCTTTATTAAACATGTATGTCAGCGTCGGTTCGACGGGATTCGCAGGCCTAAGAATTCTTCAGACAGTGTCTGTAGAATTTCCGCCCCTGGCAAGACGATGAAGAATACTCTTCGATTGCGGCGAGTTTTCATCTAGACGTTGGCATTGTCAGAGCCAAATCACAGCGCCTCCATGTAGGGGCGAATGACATTACCAACCCGGCAGACTTTGGCGTAGTGGTAGATTTCGTTGACGCTGGCCTTTTTCTGGTGAAGGCAATCCTTCAGGGCTTCGATTGCGATATCGAGTCCGATTTTGTTCCGAAATTTGAAACAGTCGGCGACGGTCTTCGCGGCTGAATAGACACGGACTGTGACGCCCTCCACCTGATGTTTGTCGATTCCCTCGGTGAGCGATGGCCCTGACAGCCGAACGATCCTGAGTGATGGCGAAACGAGAGCAGGCGTTCTTGCCCCTTTGGAGAGAGCGATCCAAACCGAAGCAGGACTCTGCGTCGTGATCTCGTGAAAGACAAGCGCCGAAAGCAGGCAGACGGTGGCCGGCGGGACTCGCTTGGTGACTTCAGCGTACGAGTGGTGTTCCGTCACTTCGGCATCTGGAAGTGTGTAGATTCCACGTGCAGGCCGATTGAGCTTGCCTTGCCGATGGAGACGAACGAGATACTGCCGCGGAATACCGATGGCCTCGATATCACGGGACCTAACAATCCCGTGTTCGGCGATGTACCGCATAATCCTATTAAAAGGCGCTGCCGGGGCTCGTTTCAATATGTCATTACTTAATCATATCTAACGACGTATTGCAACACATCGTAGAACACTCAGCCCACCTAGATGCGGGTTTTTCCTCGAAGAAGGCCTTGATTTCCAGTATGCGGCAGGTGATATCGGGATCGCGCCAATTGATGGGCGGACCGACCATGTATTGCCTCAAGACAACATTTTGCAGACACCGTCTGCAAAATTGCCTCGCTATCCTCAGACGAAAGCTTTGGCCAGCGAGCGTTCTATGGTGCTCTGCGGGATTCTTTCTTGCTCTAGCATCCATGGACCTGCAACAACTTCGTTTAGCGCAGCTCGCTCTGCATTCGAGAGATGATCATGTCGAACTGTCGGATCGCGCTTGCCCGAGACGGCCAGGTGTTTCCATGCTCTCCACGCCGTTTCGTCCATTAACAGGCTCCGAAGATGTGGGAAGTGAGATCGTAGTGATGACAGTATTCCGTAGCCGGCTTCGTCGCAGTCTCCCCAGTAGACTAGATCGGCGTAGTTCATCCAGGAGCACGCCGGCAATAGTGATGCCGCCTTCCCGCAGCCGAACACAGCCAAAGTACGTGGTATCCGTGGTAGGCAAAGAAACACGTCTCGGTTTTCTACCACAACAACGCGCGGAATTTTCCAAGCAAGGTTCGCGAAAACTGGTGCAGGAATAGAGCATTCTGCCACTGGCCAACCTTCTTCCTTCTGTAAATCCGGATCCAATAATCTGAACCGCACCTGAGGCGGTTCGGTCAGAAGATGAAATCGCTCCTCAAATGTTGAACCTCCTAGATTGATGCGATCTCCAAGGACAGCCTCTAGTAGCTCTCCTAATATCCCGGCATGCTGCTCAATGAACTTCGTGTCCACGGGCAGCGGTATCTGTCGCGCGAAACACTGTGGGCGCGGATTAGCATCAAAATAAGTACAGATAGCAATGAGCGCGGACCAATCGCTAAGGTATTCAGGCACTCGATCAGCTTTAGCGCATAACCACGGACCGAGAGCGGGACATTGCCTTCGTGCTGCCTGAAGCGCGATCCGGAAGGCGTCGAGCTCGGTTGATCGATCCAAAGCACGCGCCATTTCTTCGATTGATTTGAACACGATTCGCATGGGCCAGCGTTGACGACCCCATTTCCGGGTCTGGATCTCTTCCCAGTCAATATTCCAGCCGTGCGAGGAAGAAGCGAGCAATTCGATTTCACGACGAAGGATGGAGAAGTCGCCTGTAGTTCGGGGCCGACCGAAGGGAATCCGAAGTGGAAAGAGGCTCTCTCCTGCCGCCTCGGCTCGCAACACGGCGGGCCATTTGCGACGCGCTGTTTCCAGAATTTCGTCCGGCGTCAACATGTGACTAAATCGCTAGGTTCCCAGTGGAGTAGGGGGCGCCACGGTACCCAAGAGCTCTTCTTTCTCGCGCGATTCCTCCTCCTCGAACTCTGTGGCTTCCATTTGCTCACGCGTCAAGGTAACCAAACGGGAGCGATCGCCGACCGGATTCGACGCTAAATGGATGGTTTGAACGAAAGGAACCGCCAGCTTCGCCTTTGCATCAAACGGTCCAACGATCAGCAACTGAAAACCCAGGCGCTGGAACAACTCCATGGCACGCACGGAATTAGGCTCGTCAGTTCGTGAAAATGCTTCATCGATCACTACGAAACGGAAGTTGGGTGCATCGTCCTGTGCGGTAGAAAGACCATACTGTGCTGCCAGAGCGGATGCCAAAATCGTGAACGCCAGTTTAGCTTTTTGCCCTCCAGACTTTCCCGTAGTGGCAGCGTAAAAGTTTGCTTCAGAATCGTCTGCGCGCCTCAGTTCCCGCACTCCGGCAGCGAACCAGGTACGAACGTCGGTCACGCGCTGAGTCTCTTCCGGGTTCCGCTGGAAGTATTCAAGCAACAGTCGTACCTGTTCGAATATCTGGAGGCGCTCCTCTGGAGCGGGGGAAATCCCGTGTTCAAAACAGCCCCGTAGCGATCGTCGGAACTCCGCTACCTCGTGTCCGGAGCGATTTAACAGTCGCAACTGAACGTACGTGTCTTCTGAGTAATCAATCCCGCGAAGCGCTGTATTAATCTCGTTAATTCGTTCCTCGATCGTTTCCTGGTGCTCCTCAAGCCGCCGGTTAAGCATCAGCAGATCGCCCACCAGATTCTCATTGAGATAGTGTTCGAAGCGTTCGCGATGACGTGGAAGATCTTCCCCGTCGATTCGGTGCAACACAGCAGCGAAGCTTTCGGCATAGGAACGACCAACAGAGAGTGTCTGGCCGAACTCGGGAAACTGCCCGAGGAATTCGCTCATGCCCGCGATCATCTTCTCACTGGCATCGTTGACCCTGCGTTGTTCATAGCTGATTTTGCCTTGCAGAGTTTGACCGGTCTGGTGCGCCAGCTGTTCGACATTATCCAGAGTAACTGGAGGCACGGTACCAGCGACCTCGGCAAAACCAGCTTCTGCAACGTCGTGCTTGTACGCTGGAAACTCTTTGAGCTGGTTCTCACGGCCCTCGACCAGCCGCCTGTTTGTATCAATGCGATTTTGGCAAACTGCGTGATCTCCATCAATCTGACGCAACTGCCTTTCACCGGCTTCGATTGCAGTTTCAATAGCACGCAATTGATCCCGAAGAGTTCGCAGTTCTTCGGAAGTTCGCTCCAGCAAAGTCTGCTCAGACTTGAGTTGGATAACCTGCTCGCTCCAACGGTGCGGATCGATTTCGGCGAAATCGCCAATGCCGAGCAAATCGTGCGCCGCATTCGCGCGCTCGCGCGCCACGGCGGCCGCTCGTGCCGCTTCGGCGGCGGCTTGTGCCTCCCTCGTCGCTCGCCTTTCCGCCTCGACGATCTGCTTGCGGAGTGCGGCGATCTTCCGATCCGTGGTCCATCCCAATATGCGTGCGCTAGGATCATCAACCGGTCTCGCATCGTCTTTGACATGTCGAGTACCATCACGCACCAGACCTTCGCGCGTGAGTCCCCGGTCGGTGGCCTCCAGCTCCGCAATTGAAGCGCAGCAACGATGGTTAAAGCGCCGCACCAGTTCACTAGCCACCCAAAGATGCAAGGGATGATCGATACGAAATTCAAGTCGTCCGGGTACACGATCATTCGAAAGGTTTGGAGGCATCACGCCGTGGGCCGGCACACGATGAAATGTTAGCCTCAGGCCTAAAATCGTTGAATTGATAAACCCGGCAGCAGGCCGATACAACTGCTCAGGTACCAGCAACGAAAGTCCGAAGGCTCGGAGCAGACGCTCAATTGCACCCGTCCACTCGGCATACGCGGTTCTCACTTCCATTAGCTCGCCAGCGAATGGCATTGCATCGGGCGCAATTCCCAGCGCTTCTGAAATCCTCAAACGAACCACCAAGAAATCGCGGGGAATTATTGACGCGGTTGCGTTCGACACTTTCAAGCTCTGCCAGCTTCTCGCTCCGTTCCGCAAGGGCCAGCTCCTGCTGATGGCGCCTGGCTGCGCGTGCTTCTTCGGCCTCGCTCGCGATAATGTTCTCGGTACGTTCGCATTCACTCCAGTTGAGTCGAGAGCTCGCAAAACTGCTGGCGTCGTTCAATGCGGAACTGACGCTAAGAAGCTCCGCGGCCGGCGCGATACGGTCGCGCCGTTGCTGCGCGCTCTTTCGCGCGTCTTCCGCATATTCCAGTTCTCGTTCAATCGCTTGCAAGCGTGGCCCCACATCTGTGGCGTTAATGGCGGCGGTGACATCGTCGCGTTCACGGCGACGCTGTAGCAGGCGCGAAGCAGCGTCCCTGCGAGCTACTTCGGACGATGCGAGAGTGCCTGCTAGTTCAACGGCGTGGATTCGTAGTAGCGCGAGATGCCTTGTTGCGAAATAAGGTTGAACCAGCTCTTGCAACTGCTTCCAAGCGTCAATTCGTGCCTCACTGAATCCAATGCGTTCGGCATGCTCAGCAACGGGACGGAGGAGAACAATTTGCCTTTCCGCTCGGTCGATGGCTGACCAGCAGTCAAGCAACGTTCGATAGTGCGGTTGCACTGTATCGCGAATAAAAGCAAAGGTGTCGGCAGAGGGCAACATGAATTGGCGCACGAAGGCGTCTATGTCACTAACTTCCTTCATGCCTATTGCACGATTGAATACTTCCAGTGCTTTGTCGCCTGGTATGTGCAGCAAGTTTCGCATTCGCTCTGCATATGCTGTAAAACTGTCCTCGACTTCCCAATTGTCACGGCGGGCGGCTCGCTTGATGTCTGCTGTATTTCCGTGTGCCGCGACGAGATCGCGTAGACTACGACAGCCATGTGAGACTGCGTACAGTTCCCGTACTTGATCCTCATGTTCCCACAAGATTTGAGCCAATGTGGCCGAAGTTTGGCGGCGAGCGTCGGTAAAGACCGCGGCGATGGCGCTCAGAGTGCCGGAATCTCGCAAGTATTGGGTCGAGGGAGACGTAGAGTCGATAGTGCTAGAACTTGCCCACGCGCCTCGTATATAGGATCGACGTGTTCTGTCTCGCCCTGGCGCCCTGCGTCCGTCGCCAGACGCATCGTTGTAGTTCAAAATACGGGGTGGCACAAGCAATGTTCGCAACGCGTCAACGGCCGTGGATTTTCCAGAGCCATTGTCTCCCACCAGCAACGCCCAGCCACCTCGGGGTTCCAACACTTGGGCCTCGCCGTGGAACGTGCCCCAGTTCCAAAGCTCTAGCCTGTCGAGCCGGAAGCCTGGGAGGCACTCTGGCGGGTTGTCTGGGTAGACATTAGGGTCTGGGTTCTGCATGTCGTTTGAGACGATCCTTTATCTCTTCGAGCTCAGATGGGCCAAATCTGGCTTTCAATATGCGCATAACCTCAAACATTTCCGATTCCGGCGTTCCAAAAGTACGGAGAAAGCCGAGTTCCTCGATTTTGTTAATCGCACCGTCGATTGTTCTCACATCGCGCACCTGGTTATTTGTTTCACGTAGAAACTGTCCAACGAGATCACGTAGCTGTTGGCGCGTTCGAATTAGCCGCGTCGACTCATCTGGTGCGGCATCAAAACTCGCTATTTCTTCCCGCAAACAGACAAGGAGAAGGGTGGCTGTGTAACCGAGCGGCTGGCGTCGTGCGACGCGTGGAATACGTTCCACGCCATCCATTTCGATTTGTCGCAGAAATGCATAGCCTTCGGCCTCATCGATTACTAATTCCTGCCCAATTTGACGAAAGTAGTGCGCAACTTGATCACATTCACTCCGGAGCACTTCCCACAGATCGCGGTCCTCTCGATAAATCGGTGCCAGCAATAATTGAGCTAGCACGAACGATCGAGGCGGAAATGTGGACGGTTCCATGAGAGTTATTTAGTACGAGCGAATAATACTTCAGGCACCTGCCAGGATTCGTTGTTTCCGTTGCCGGCGTTAAGACGCACTTGGGCAAATTGATCCTCCGCCACGTAGTGCTTCGAATCTTGCATCGCCAGCACCAGATAACCAACCACCTCTAAAATGCCTTCACGAGGCGGAAAGCGATGCAGAAGTTCAGATAGCAAAACCGAATCTGCAGCTACAAGACAGGCCTGGACGTGCTCCCGCAATTGTGCAAGGTTCAGATCCGTGAGTGCCTGGAAGCGGTGCACGATTTCCCAATCGAGCCCTTGGGCTGCGAATGCGAAATCGCCAGCCACTCTGCCGGTCGTATCCAGCTGCCAAAAAGAGCGGCTGAAGGTCGCAAATATTTCGGGAGGTCCGCCGATATCGATGAAGTTCTCTTCCGCCGGCGGAGAAGCCCGAAAGGAAAGCGCCAATTGCTGTATCTCACGTATGAGTTCACGTAGTCGACGATCTTCACCGGAAGCGTTGTTCTCTAATGCGCGTCGCAGGGTCGCAGCCATGCGCTCATTTGAGCGCACCACGCGCTCTCCCTCGACTAACAGTCTGCTGGAAAGTCGCTCCAGAAGTCGATTAGCGCGCAGGCCCGGATCGATGCTTTCCAGACGATAGACCTGTCGCGTCAGCTCCCGCCAACGTTGCTGTCGCTCTGGAGATGACAGCAGATTCCAGAAGGCGTAGAAGCTTTGCCCTTGGGATGAATCCTTCAGTGCGGCATGCGTATCGAGCAATTGGCCCACAATACCGCCTTTTGTTGCACCGGGCTGGGCCTGCGCTTCGGCCAGGGCACGCGCAACTTCCTTGAAGTTCTCTTCGAGCTGGCGGAAGTCGCCTGCAAGACCTCGCGCAAGGTCGAGAACGTTTGCAAATCGCTCGGTAAGCTGAACTGCCGTGTAAGCCTCTGCGGTGTTTGACGCCCGTACTGATTCGATTTGGGCTTGTAAGGCAGCTTGTTGCGCTCGCAAGGCAGCTATTCTCCGCTCAGCATCAGGCGTCGAAAACAAAGCAATCTCTTCGAGCTGCCGGAAAATTAGCTCAAATCTAGATTCTGCGCTGATAAACGGCCGCGAATGGAGGTCCTCAAGCCATTGCATCGCACGCTCTGCAGCAGTTGTGAGCTCGAACACCGGCTCTTCCACTTCGTCGCTGTAGAGCTTCTTAAGCAACAAGTGCTCGGTCCCACACCAACTTGCCAAGTACTCCGATGCACTCTGACTATATGCTCCCGGAGAATGACGGCGCGCTTCGTCCAGAAAATTCTCCAAGCGCGCACGTAAGTGAGATTCGGGGACAGAGATCGTGTGGTGTTCTTTGAACGCTCGGTGTAGAAAGGTCAGTGTGAGCGCGGCGTTAGAACTCCGCAGAAGTCTCACGGCAGCATGATCAACCAGCCGCTGGGTTTCTGAAATGTCCCAAGCTGAAGTCGTATCGGCTCTGTTCATTCCCACACCTGGCTGAATAACGTCTACCACGCATAGAGATTGGTGCGGGCGGAGGGACTTGAACCCTCATGGGCCGTTTAAGCCCTGCGGATTTTCATACCGTCTACGGCTTTCGCCGCCCGAACGTGACACCCTTGGAGGGGCTCACGCAAAGTTTGCGGTCTGGACTATCCCTTCACCGTCCTCCGGAAAATCCGGAGCTTAGGTGCTGCCCGTCTAGTCTCTACACCTTCCCGGCTGGTGTCTCTCCGGGCTTGGCTCGGGATTGCCATTTCAGGATTCCCCGAATTTGAGCAGTTCTGCATCGCCGGTTTCCCAGGCGAGCACTCAAGTTTTCCTTAAGTCCGCTGCGTATGCCATTCCGCCACGCCCGCGCGCGACTGTCTTACTCATGATAGGGCACGTCCCCCAATTTTACACATCCGTTTCCTGGTTAGCCGGTTCCGCGGGAAACGGCGTTCTTCACGCTACGTCCGTTACACTAACTTCTTTTGACTTCCTTTTCTTCGGTCGCATCACATTGATTGCAACGGCGTTGAGCGAAGTTTTGATGTGTGACGCGTAGTACTTCTCGATCATCTCGACGGTGGTGCGGCAGTTCTTGGCGATTTGGTAGATGTCGGCACCTTCCATCAAGCGCAGGCAGATGTATGTATGTCGTAGGCTGTACGCCGTGCGCGGTTGGCCTTCACGGTCGATGCGGAGCTTTTCCTCGTCGAGGACGGTTTTGAAAAGCTCTCGTTGCCACTTGGGAAAAAGCAGATCCGTAGGTTCGGGCGTGCGCCATTGTCCGCTAGGAACAGGAGATATCTCGGACGTTCCGGAGGGCGCGTTCGCGCCGTAAATGCGCGCCGGGCGGAGCCGGCTTCGAAGTCGCTTGAAGGGCAACACCGCACCCGGCGTGCTCTTGCAATATCCAACCCCACGCTTTCCCCTGACTACGATCTCCAGGATCGTCTTCTTCAAATCCTCTTCGTAAACGATCGTGACATCGCGGAACTGAAGGCGCCAGGCCTCGTCTGGCCGCAATCCGGTATTGACCGCAAAGAGCACGTAGTCGTGAAGTTGCTCCGTCTCCCATTTGAAGCCTCGTCGCTTCGGCTCTTGCGCTCGCTTTCGTGTCGCGTTGTAGAGTTGTTTGTATTCTT
>Ga0302320_10006473_pt1 | contig 25982 bp, 14 predicted proteins | sample Bog_T0_3_FD_202130 | JGI IMG/M metagenome (GOLD analysis project Ga0302320, IMG submission 202130) | Peat permafrost microbial communities from Stordalen Mire near Abisko, Sweden - Bog_T0_3 | ecosystem: Environmental > Terrestrial > Soil > Wetlands > Peat | place: Sweden: Abisko, Stordalen Mire... | reverse complement strand
GAGGCTTTGGCCTTGGCGCCCGGCCTAACGCCCGCCGCCGCGCTCGCGGGGAAACTGCTCGGCGCCTCCGGCGACTATCGGAAGGCCTCCAAAGTGCTGGAGACGGCGTTCAAGGAGACGCCGCATCCTGAAATCGCCGCCGCTTATCTGCGAGTCCGTCACGGCGATTCGGTGACCGACCGGCTGGCCCGCGCCCGAGCTTTGGCCCGTGTCGCGCCCTTCGATATCGAGAGCCAACTGACGATCGCCCGCGCCGCCCTGGACGCCAACGACATCAAGGCCGCCCGGACGGCGTTGGCGCCGCTGTTGCGCGGGGACGCCGGGCAACCGCGACCCACGGTAAGGGTTTGCCTGCTTTCCGCCGAGATCGAGGAGGCGGAGGGCAACGAGGGCGCATTGCGCGAATGGCTGAACCGCGCCGCTCATGCGCCGCGGGATCGCGCCTGGGTCGCCGACGGCGTGATCAGCGACCATTGGGCGCCCGTTTCGCCGGCAGGCGTGCTGGACGCCTTCGTCTGGCGTACGCCCGACGAGCGGTTGACCGCGCCGCAACCGGTCCCGCTGGCCCCGGCGCGTCCGGTGGCGGCGCCCGCCGTGATCGAGCCTCCGCCGCCGCCCGCCGCCGAGCCCCCGTCGTCGTCCGCGCCCGCTGCGGAAGCGCCTCGTCCTCCGGCGCCTGCCGCCGCCGCGGCGGTGCGGAACGGCAATGTCGTGATGCTGCCGTCCGCGGCGCCGGACGATCCCGGCCCGAAAGGCGATGGCGCGCGCGGCAATTATCGGATGTTCGCCAACGAGTAGGGAAGCGGGATGGGCTTGGGCTTGATCGGCGCGACGGCTTTCACTAAAAGCGCGCGACCGGCTCAGGCCTCGGCCCTTGTCCGACCCTCTCGAAAAAGCGTTGGAAACGCCAGCGAAGGACATCTTTATGCGCGTCTATTACGATCGGGACGCCGATCTCAATCTCATCAAGGGCAAGAAGGTCGCCGTCGTCGGCTACGGCAGCCAGGGTCATGCTCACGTACTCAACATGCGCGACAGCGGCGTCAAGGACCTCGCCGTCGCGCTGCGTCCTGGCTCGCTTTCCGCGAAAAAGGCTGAGGCCGAAGGCATTCCCGTGATGTCCGTAGCCGACGCAGCGAAATGGGCTGACGTCGTGATGATGCTGACGCCCGACGAGTTGCAGGGCGACATCTATCGGGCCGAACTCGCGCCGAACATGAAGCATGGCGCGGCGCTGCTGTTCGCTCATGGCCTCAACGTTCATTTCAATCTCATCGAGCCCCGCGCGGACATCGACGTGCTGATGGTGGCGCCGAAGGGGCCCGGCCACACCGTGCGCTCCGAATACAAGCGCGGTGGCGGCGTGCCTTGCCTGATCGCGATCCATCAGGACGCGAGCGGTAACGCGCATGACCTCGGCCTCTCCTACGCTTCGGCGATAGGCGGCGGTCGGGCCGGCGTCATCGAGACTTCGTTCCGCGAGGAATGCGAGACCGATCTGTTCGGCGAGCAGGTGGTGCTCTGCGGCGGCTTGGTCGAGCTCATCCGCGCCGGCTACGAGACACTGACCGAAGCCGGCTATGCCCCAGAAATGGCCTATTTCGAGTGCCTGCACGAAGTGAAATTGATCGTCGACCTCATCTACGAGGGCGGCATCGCCAACATGAACTACTCGATCTCCAACACTGCCGAATACGGCGAGTATGTCACCGGCCCACGGATCATCACCGCCGAGACCAAGGCCGAGATGAAGCGCGTGCTCAATGACATCCAGAGCGGCAAGTTCACCCGCGACTGGATGTTGGAGAACAAGGTCAACCAGACGTCCTTCAAGGCCACACGCGCGCGCGTAAATGCGCATCCGATCGAAGAGGTCGGCGCCAAGTTGCGCGCGATGATGCCGTGGATCGGCAAGAACAAGCTGGTCGACAAGGCCCGCAATTGATTTGAAAATAGCGGCGCCGGCATTTGGAAAAATGCGTCGGCGCCGCTGGACACGGCCCGGCGCCTTTGCTACATGCCGGGCGTCGCTGCGGGCGCCTTGCCTGCGGTTGCGATGGGCGCATAGCTCAGTTGGTAGAGCAGCTGACTCTTAATCAGCGGGTCCAAGGTTCGAGCCCTTGTGCGCCCACCATCGCAATCAATGGCTTAGCTGAAAACTTGGGCTAAGCTGCTTCCCGGAAAGAGAAATTGGCTGGCGTCATGCATTTTCGCCGATAGCCTCCTGGTTATGCCAGCTATGCGTTTTCCGCGTGGCTACGGATTCATGGTCGGCGCCTTCTGTCGCACGGATAGTGCCGCTACCAAGGCTTGAGGCGCGGCCCGTTGGGAAGACGGCTGGAACGCCTATTGAACCTTCCAAGTCCAGCCAGCTCACGGGGTCCGCGAATTCGCCTCGATCGGCGCCCCTGGAACTTTGCGCTTCCTCAATGCTTTCGCAGCATGACGGAGCGAACGTGCGCGGGCGGCCGAAGGCCAAGTGAAGGACTCTGACGATGACGACGCCCGCCCTCAAGACCATCACCCTGAACGCGGCGCGATCGAAACTCTTCCCGGAAGGTTCGATCCGTCATGGCTACGCGTTCGTCGCGCCGTTGACCGCCGAGGGGAGGATCGACCTCGAGGCCTGGAAAGCGCATCGTAGCGAATGTTTCGTTCACCGCTTTTGGGGCGACGAGCCCGAGCAGCGCGGCCTTTTGGTCCACCGCGCCGGCGGGCGGGGCGGTTCGACGTGGCGATTCGAAGTCGGCGTCGGCCCCATGCTCGACGAGGAGGAGGACGGCTTCCGTTTCAGCGACCATGTCTTCGTGAAGGACGAATATGTTTCGATCCGTGAGGAGGACGGGGATTTGATTACGTTCAGGGTCGCGAGCGTGAAATGACCTCAGCTCGGCGGGTCGACGCCCAACTCGATCCCGGCGCCGCCGAAGCGGGCGCCTAGCCCCAAGGCGGCGTCGAGGACCGCGCGCATGCGCGCCGCCAGTTCGCGTAATTTCGTGCGGATGTCATATCTCCACGGGACGTCGGTCGCCTCCAGACCGTCGAAGATCAACCCGTGGCGCGATGCGAGAAAAAGTGCGCGGGCGAGGTGGAAATGCTGCGAGACGACGATCACGCGGTTCTGCCCGAACACGCTCTTCGCTCTCAACACCGAATCGAGTGTGCGGAAGCCGGCGTAGTCGCGATAGATCCGCCCGGCTGGGACGCCCTTGGCGATGAGCGCGTCGCGCATGTCGGAGGGTTCGTCGTAGCCCCCCGTCGGGCGTCCGCCCTGCGACTGGTTACCGCTGACGATGAGATACTCGACCTTGCCCGAGGCAAAGAGCCGCGCCGCGGCTTCGATGCGGTTGTCGAAATAGGGATTGGGCGAACGCCCTGGCAGCAAGCGCGACGTGCCGAGCACCAACCCCGCCTTGGCGGGGTTCAGTTCCTCGACAGAATGATGAATCCTCGCGTCGGCGGCGAACTCGATGACGACCCAGGACGCGAGCGCCAAGGCGACCGCGAACGCCAATAGGACGATCGCCGCCTTCGCCATGAGGGGCGCCAGACGCATTTCAACTTCCTCAGCCAGACGCGCGGCGGCTCTGATCCCCCTTGGCTCAGCAGGGCCGAGGCTATGACCCGCTGCGGCCTTTATCGCGGCAGCACGGTCGCGCCCATCAGCGCCTTGTCGATCGATGCAGCGCATTGGCGACCTTCGCGGATCGCCCAGACGACCAGCGATTGTCCCCGGCGCATATCGCCGCATGCGTAGACCCTAGGCTGCGAAGTGGCGTAGCCGTTGGTGTCGGCGGCCACATTGCCGCGGCCATCGAGCAACACGCCAAGTTCGGAGATCATACCCTCCTTTACCGGCGAAATGAAGCCCATCGCCAGCAGAACGAGATCGGCCTTGAGCGTGAACTCCGTGCCAGCAATCGGCTTGAACTTTTCATCGACGCGCACGCACAGAACGCCGGTCACGACGCCGTGTTCGCCCTCGAATTTCACGGTATTGACCGCGAAGTCGCGCTCGGCGCCTTCCTCGTGGCTGGACGAGGTGCGTAATTTCACCGGCCAGTTCGGCCAGCTCAGCATCTTGTCTTCCATCTTCGGAGGCATCGGCATGATTTCGAGCTGCGTCACTTTCAACGCGCCCTGACGGATGGAGGTGCCGATGCAGTCGGAGCCGGTATCGCCGCCGCCGATGACGACGACATGTTTGCCAGCGGCGTGGATTGGCGCGTTGGTGACGATCGGCTCATGCGAGACGCGTCGATTCTGCTGCGGCAGGAAGTCCATCGCGAAATGGACGCCGGCCAAGTCTCGCCCCGGAGCCGGCAGATCGCGTGATTGCTCGGCGCCGCCCGCGAGCGCGACTACGTCGAAGCCCTCGAGCAGCGAGGCGGTCGTGACATCCTTGCCGACGTTGACGTTGCAATGGAATTCGACGCCCTCGGCCTTCATCTGCTCGACTCGGCGCTCGATGTGGCGCTTCTCGAGCTTGAAGTCGGGGATGCCATAACGCAGCAAGCCGCCGGGCTGCGCATTCTTCTCGTAGACATGAACTTCGTGTCCGGCGCGCGCGAGTTGCTGGGCGCAAGAAAGGCCCGCGGGGCCGGAGCCGACGACCGCGATGCGCTTGCCGGTCTTGAGCGCCGCCGGCTCGGGCTTGATCCAACCCTGCTCCCAGGCGCGGTCGACGATCGCGCATTCGATCGTCTTGATTGTGACAGGCGTGTCGGGAATGTTCAACGTGCACGACGCCTCGCAGGGCGCGGGGCATACGCGGCCGGTGAACTCCGGGAAATTGTTGGTGGAATGCAGGTTGCGGGAGGCTTCCTGCCAGTCGCTGCGATAGACCAAATCGTTCCAGTCGGGAATCTGGTTGTTCACCGGGCAACCATTATGGCAATAGGGAATTCCGCAATTCATGCAACGCGCCGCCTGATTGCGGGTCGATTCCTCACTCAGCGGAATGAGGAATTCGCGATAATGGCGGATACGATCGGAGGCCGGGGCGTAACGCCGGTCCGCGCGATCGATCTCCAAGAACCCCGTCACCTTGCCCATGACTTGATCTTTCTCGTAACGCTTCGGAGGCAGGGCCTCAGTTGAACGGCAATTCGATTTCGCAACGCGCGATCCAATCACTTATCCCGGGCCGAGATGCAAGATCGAAGCCGCCCTCGTGCGCGAGTCGCGTATAGGGCAGCAGCGCGATATCGGCGATGCTGAGTTTTTCGCCGACCAGATACGTATTGCCCGCGAGCCCCAGTTCGAGCCGGTCGAGCGCTTTGTCGCCACGCGCCATCAGGCCGGGATCGATTTCGATCTGTGGCTTGCCGAGATAAACGCGTTGGAAGCGCGCCACCGCGACATAGGGTTCGTGGCTGTACTGCTCCCAGAACATCCACTCGTCGGCCTTGGCCTGATCGAAGGCGTCCTGCGGGATCAAGGACGATCCGCGCGCCAAGTGTCGCACGATGGCGTTCGACTGTGAAAGCGGCCGGCCGTCGTCGAAGACGACGACCGGGACCTGACCGGCCGGATTGAGGGCGAGGAATGCGGGCGTGCGCGTCTCAGCTTTGCCCGCGTCGATCGCAATCCAATCGTAGGCGAGGCCGAGATAGTCGGCGGTCGCCTTCACCTTCTGGCAATTACCGGATTTCAGGTCGCCGTAGATTTTCATGACATAACCGTGTGTTTCCGTGAGCCGCATCTCAGCCTGTCGGCTGCCCCAATCCCTCGCGGGCCACTCGCTCATACGCTAGGATTGCCCTGCGCTCCCCGTCATGCCCGTGCGCGTCACGGGCATCCACGTCGGGACGTTACTGGAAAGCCTCGGAACTGGGCGACGCAGCCCGGCGTGGATGGCCGGAACAAGTCCGGCCGTGACGGCTAGGGCCGTGATGACCCTCAAGAGGCCCTAACGCTTCACTCCCCCGCCGCTTTCATTTCCATCCCATCATTCCGCGCCGCGAGTTCCGCCAGCGCGCGTCGATATTCGACCGGCATGACCTTGCGGAACTTCGGCAGGTAGGCTTCCCAGTTCTCCAGGATCTCGCGAGCCCGCGTCGAACCCGTGTAGCGCGCGTGATTGACAATCAACTGGTGCAGGCGCTCGCCGTCGTGGCGGCTCATGTCGCCCATGACGTCGACGCGGCCGTGACCGGCGAGATCGCCACCCGAATGGTGGTGGAGCATCATCATCTCTTCTTCCGCCGCGACCGGCTCCAGTTCGACCATCGAGAGGTTGCAGCGCTTGGCGAAATCGCCGGTCTCGTCCAGCACGTAAGCGATGCCCCCGGACATGCCGGCCGCGAAATTGCGGCCGGTCTCGCCTATTACGACGATGATTCCGCCGGTCATGTATTCGCAGCCGTGGTCGCCGGTGCCCTCGACGACCGCAATCGCCCCTGAGTTGCGCACGCCGAACCTTTCGCCGGCGACACCGCGGAAATAGCACTCGCCGGCGATGGCGCCGTAAAGCACGGTGTTGCCGACGATGATCGCCTTTTCCGCTTCCAGCTTCACGGCCTCGCGCGGCGGATACACGATCAGACGTCCGCCCGACAGGCCTTTGCCGACGTAATCGTTGCCATCGCCCTCGAGTTCTAGCGTCACGCCCTTGGCGACGAACGCGCCAAAGCTCTGGCCCGCCGAGCCCTTGAGCTTGATGTGGATCGAGCCGTCCTTCAGGCCAGCATGCCCGTAGCGGCGCGCGATCTCCCCGGAAAGCATGGCGCCAGCGGAGCGGTCGGAATTGCGGATAGGAAGATCGAGGCGGACGTGCCGCCCCGAATCCACCGCATCCTTGGTCTCCGCGATGAACGTGCGATCGAGCACGCTGTCGATGCCATGGTCCTGAGCGATCGAGCGATAGATCGTGTCGCCGGCCCAGGGCGACGGCTTGTAGAACAGCTTGCCGAAGTCGAGGCCGTTGGACTTGGCGTGATCGTCGACCTTGGCCTTGTCGAGCATTTGCCGCTGACCCACCATTTCGTCGAACTTGCGGTAGCCGAGTTCAGCCATCAACTCGCGTACTTCCTCGGCGACGAAGAAGAAGAAGTTGATGACGTGCTCCGGCGTGCCGACAAAGCGCTTGCGCAGCACTGGGTCCTGGGTCGCGACGCCCACCGGGCAGGTGTTGAGGTGGCACTTGCGCATCATGATGCAACCCGCCGCGATCAACGGCGCGGTGGCGAATCCGAATTCGTCTGCGCCAAGCAGCGCCCCAACGATTACGTCGCGGCCCGTTCGGAGCCCGCCGTCGACCTGCACGGCGATCCGCGAGCGAAGGCCGTTCATGACGAGCGTCTGGTGCGTTTCGGCGAGGCCGAGCTCCCACGGCGAACCGGCGTGCTTGATTGAGGTGAGCGGCGAAGCGCCCGTGCCGCCTTCATAACCCGAGATCGTCACATGGTCAGCCTTGCATTTGGCGACGCCCGTGGCGACGGTGCCGACGCCCACTTCCGAGACGAGTTTAACGGAGATCGCCGCTAACGGGTTGACGTTCTTCAGATCGAAGACGAGTTGTTTGAGATCTTCGATCGAGTAGATGTCATGGTGCGGCGGCGGCGAAATGAGGCCGACGCCCTGCGTGGAATGGCGCACCTTGGCGATGACGGCGTCGACCTTGTGCCCCGGCAATTGGCCGCCCTCGCCGGGCTTCGCGCCCTGCGCCATTTTGATCTGGATCATGTCGGAGTTGACGAGATATTCCGCCGTCACGCCGAACCGCCCCGAGGCGACCTGCTTGATCGCGCTGCGCATCGAGTCGCCGTTGGCCATCCGCTTATAGCGGTCCGATTCCTCGCCGCCCTCGCCGGTGTTCGATTTGCCGCCGATGCGGTTCATCGCGATCGCCAGCGTCGTATGCGCTTCACGCGAGATCGAGCCGTACGACATGGCGCCCGTGGCGAAGCGCTTGACGAGATCGACCGCCGACTCGACTTCTTCCAGTGGTGCGCGGGCGCGTCCGTCTTCCTCGGCGCTCTTGATGCGGAACAAACCGCGAATCGTCAGCAGCGATTCCGATTGCTCGTTGAGCAACTTGGCATAGGCCCTGTACTTGTCCTTGGCGTTGCCGCGAACCGCGTGCTGGAGCAGTGACACGGTCTGCGGCGTCCAATTGTGCGCCTCGCCGCGGGTGCGATAGGCGTATTCGCCGCCGACTTCGAGCGAGGAGCGCAACACCGGCGAGGCGCCGAACGCGTCGGCGTGCCGGCTCGCGGTCTCCTCGGCGATTTCGGCGAGCCCGACGCCTTCGATCTTGGTCGAAGTGCCGAAGAAATACTTGTCGACCAGCGCCTTGGAGAGGCCGATGGCGTCGAAGATCTGCGCGCCGCAATAGGACTGATAGGTCGAGATGCCCATCTTGGACATGACCTTGAGCAGGCCCTTGTCGATCGACTTGATGAAGCGCTTGACGACCTCATAGGCGCTGACTTCGTCGGGCAGATCCTTCGCCATCGCCGCCAGCGTCTCGAACGCGAGATAGGGATTGATCGCCTCCGCCCCGTAGCCGGCGAGGCAGGCGAAATGATGTATCTCGCGCGCTTCGCCCGTTTCCACCACCAGCCCGACGGATGTGCGCAAACCCTTGCGGATCAGGTGGTGGTGAACGGCGGCGGTCGCCAGCAACGCCGGGATCGGTATCCGATCTGGACCGACCATGCGGTCGGAGAGGATGATGATGTTGTATCGGCCGGCGACGGCGGCCTCGGCGCGGTCGCATAAACGCTGCAACGCGTCGTTCATCCCCGCGGCGCTCTTGGCGACTTCATAGGTGATGTCGAGCGTCTTGGTATCGAAAGAATCTTCGAAGAAGCCAATACAGCGTATCTTCTCCAGGTCCTCGTTGGTCAGGATCGGCTGGCGCACCTCGAGACGCTTGCGTCGAGCGTTGCCTTCGAGGTCGAACAGATTCGGCCGCGGTCCGATGAACGAGACGAGGCTCATGACGAGTTCTTCGCGGATCGGATCGATGGGCGGGTTGGTCACCTGCGCGAAGTTCTGCTTGAAATAGGTGTAGAGCAGCTTCGACTTTTCGGAAATAGCCGAGATCGGCGTGTCTGTGCCCATAGATCCCACGGCTTCCTGTCCCGTCGTCGCCATGGGGGAAAGCAGGATCGCGAGATCCTCCTGGGTGTAGCCGAAGGCCTGCTGGCGATCCAGCAGCGAGACGTCGGTCCGCGACGCGCGGGGCTCGACTGGGTTCAGCTCTTCGAGCTGGATCTGCGTCTTGGCCAGCCAAGCCTTGTAGGGGTTGGCGCCCGATAGCGTCTGCTTGATCTCGTCGTCGGAGATGATGCGATGCTCTTGCAGATCGACGAGCAGCATCTTGCCCGGCTGAAGCCGCCACTTTTTGACGATCTTCTCCTCTGGCACGGGCAGCACGCCCATTTCCGACGCGAGCACTACGAGGTCGTCGTCGGTGACGAAATAGCGCGCCGGCCTGAGGCCGTTGCGATCGAGCGTTGCGCCGATCTGGCGGCCGTCGGTGAACGCCATCGCTGCCGGGCCGTCCCACGGTTCCATCAGCGCCGCGTGATATTCGTAGAAGTCGCGGCGATCCTCGCTCATCAGCGGATTGCCCGCCCAGGCCTCCGGGATCAGCATCATCATTGCGTGAGTCAGCGAATAGCCGCCGCGCACGAGGAACTCGAGCGCGTTGTCGAAGCAAGCGGTGTCGGACTGGCCCTCGTAGGAGATCGGCCACAGCTTGGAGATGTCGTTGCCGAACAGTTCCGAATCGACGCTCGCCTGACGCGCCGCCATCCAGTTGACATTGCCGCGCAGCGTGTTGATTTCGCCATTATGGGCGACCATGCGATAAGGATGCGCGAGGCGCCACGACGGGAAGGTGTTGGTCGCGAAGCGCTGATGCACGAGAGCCAACGCCGTCTCGAAGCGTTCGTCGCGCAGGTCGGCGTAATAGGGGCCGAGCTGGCTGACGAGCACCATGCCCTTGTAGACGATGGTGCGGCAGGACATGGATACGGGATAATACTCCGCGTAAGCCGGGCCGCCGAGCGCGTAAACCCGGTTGGAGATCGCCTTGCGAATGATGAACTGCTTGCGTTCGAAGGCGTCCTCGTCGGCCAGATGCGAATTGCTGGCGATGAACACTTGACGGTGCACCGGCTCGACCGCCTTGACGCGGGCGCCAAGAACCGAGCTGTCCACCGGGACATCGCGCCAGCCGATCACCTTCTGGCCTTCGACCGCCACCAACTCTTCGACGATGCGCTCGACTTCGGCGCGCGCCGCCGCGTCGCGCGGCATGAAGAACTGGCCGATCGCATATTGACCGGGCTCCGGCAGGGACATGCCGAGTTTGGCGGCTTCGGCGGCGAAGAACCCATGCGGGATCTGTGTCAGGACCCCACAGCCGTCGCCGAGCGTCGGGTCCGCGCCCACCGCGCCGCGGTGGTCGAGGTTGAGGAGGATTTGCAAGCCCTTTTCGAGGATCGCGTGCGACTTCCGGTTTTTCATGTCGGCGACGAAGCCGACCCCGCAGGAATCGCGCTCGTTGGCGGGATCATACATCCCGATTTCGCGGGGAGTCAGCGGATCCGCGCCCAGGACGATTGCAGGGGCGGCGTCGCGGGCGTCTATCGGGCCTGTGGCGTTGGCGTTCATCTTTCCACTCCCTTGGGCTTAAGTCGCAGTTTGACGGCGTTGGCTCGTCAAGTGCAGGGATCGTATGTCAGTAGGCAGGAAAATCGAGTTCGGACGGAGGCGGTCTTGCATCAAGGGGACCACCTGCGCTTTACGCGGCGGGTTTTTTTCGGTCCCGTTTGTTCGTAGCGTCCGACATCCGAAGTCAACCCCGCGAGCCGCACCATTTTTTGGCGCCGACGCGCCTAAAAAATGACTGAGCGATTAAATGGTCAGCAAAGCTGTCCTATTCACCGGACCATGACAGAAATGCGCTGCGCACACAAGACGCCAATTAGCAACGCTTGACTTTTTTTTCGGCAACGCACACTCGGGCTTGCCAATCCCATCGCGGGCGGTTGAAGACGCTCGACGGCGCAACGGCGCCGCGCGACAAAAGAGGCAGGATCCGTGAATTTCGCTAGCGACAACGGCGCGGGCGTTGCGCCGCAAATCCTTGATGCGATCGCCGCCTCCGGCCGCGTGCAAGCCCCAGCATACGGATCGGACGTTTACACCCAACGCGCCGAAGCGATGTTGAGCGAGCAATTCGAAACGCCGGTAAAAGCGTTCCTGGTCGCTACAGGCACCGGCGCCAACGCGCTGGCTCTGAGCGCGTTGGCGAGGCCCTGGGAAGCGATATTCTGTCACGAGGAAGCGCATGTGCACGACGACGAGTGCGGTGCGCCGGAATTCTTCGCCGGCGGCGCGAAACTCGTCGGCATTGCGGGCCTCGGCGGCAAGATCACGCCGGACGCGCTCGCCGAGACGCTGGAGCGATTTCCGCGCGGTCTCGTCAAGACCGTGCAACCCGGAGCGCTTTCGCTGTCGCAAGCTACGGAAGCGGGGACGATTTACAAGCTCGAAGAAATCGCCGCGCTGTCGGAACTGGCGCATCAGGCGGGCGTCGCGTTGCACATGGACGGCGCGCGCTTCGCCAATGCGCTCGTCGCGCTGGAGGCCTCCCCCGCTGAAATGACCTGGCGCGCGGGGATCGACGTTCTCTCGTTTGGCGCCACGAAAAACGGCGCCCTGGCCTGCGAGGCGGTGATTTTTTTCGATGCCGCTAAGGCGGAAAACTTCGCATACCTGCGCAAGCGCGGCGGCCACACCCTTTCCAAGGGCCGTTTTCTCGGCGCCCAGATGGAGGCCTATCTGAAAGACGGCCTATGGCTCGAATTCGCCAGGCGCGCCAATTCCGCCGCGCGGAAGCTGGCCGACGGTCTGCTGAGCGCTCCGGGCGTGCGCCCGGCTTGGCCGACCGAGGCCAACGAAGTGTTCGTCATCGCGCCCACCGGCCGCGGCGAGCGCTGGCAGGCTCTGGGCGCGCGCTTTTACGCGTGGCCGACGCGCGCGCTCGCCAGCAGCCTGGCGCCACGCGAGGGCGAGACGCTGTACCGTTTCGTCACCTCTTTCGAGACCCGCGACGAGGATATCGCCGCCATGATCGCGTTAGCCATGAATTGAGGAAAGTTGAGCGCCGCCGGCGCCGCAAACGTTAATTTTGTGTTAAGGGACCCTTCGGATTTTTACGGAGTTGGACCCCATGGCGTCAAAGCCGGTATCGAAGCGGAGGCGCAACGCTCTCGCGGCGTCGATGCTCGTTAGTCTTGTGTTGGCGCCGATGGCCGCCAGAGCGGACTCGATCTTCGACATGTTCTCACCCGCCGTTAGCCCTTATGCAGTGCAAAACAATCTCGCGCGTTCGGGCTTCGTCGCTCACAGCGCGGTCGTGCGGCGCGGCGACGTCTATCTGGTCGACGCCTCGGATCGCGCCGGCGTTCCGCAGCGACTGATCATCGATGCTCAAAGCGGGCGGATCGTCGAACGCTATTCGCTTCGGCCCTCGCCTTGGGAGGAAGCGCGCCGCCCAGACGTGCGCCCGCGCATGGACGCCTCGGAATGGAGCTACGCGCCGCGTCCGGAAGTCGACGTGCCCGTCACGCGGCCCAAAGTGATCGAGGCTTTCCCGAGTGAAAACCCGCCGATGCCGCCACGCGTCGCGCGTCCGCGCCAATTGGCCTATGGCGACGGCCATGCCGCCACGCCGCCGGCCGTATATGTGCCGGAAACGAAATCCGTCGAGAAGCCGAAGCCGAAGGTCTTCCGTCCAAGACCGGTCGCTTTGCCGGTAGCCAGCGACCCGCCGCAAACTACGACGGTGGCCCCTTCGGCCATCGTGCAGCCTTCGACGCCACCCCAGGCGACCGAGCCGGCGCAGCAGCCTGTCGCCGCCGAGCCGACCGCGCCGGCGACGACGGGGCTGGTCGCCAGTTCCGGAACCGCGGAGACACCTGTGGCGAAGGCGCCGCAGCCCGCTCCGCCGCCGGCGCCCGCTGCCAAGAGCAAGGCGATCAACGATATCCCGGTCGCGCCGCTCGACTGAGGCTTCAACCGGCGAACGCGGCGAGCATGGCCTCAACCGCGACGCGCGCTTGATCGACTTCCGTCTCGTCCTTGCCGCGCACGACGATCTGGTTCTTGAACTTGCCGTCGGCGAACGACGGATATGAGCCGATGATCACATTTTCGTGGCGTTTGGCGACCTGCGCCAGCGCGTCGCCGTAGCGCCCTTCCGGGATCGCGCCGGCCTCGATCGTCTGGACTCGCATAGGCGATCCCGTGCGAATCAGCGTCACGGCGTGGTCCAGCATCGCCTGCATCACGGAGGGCACGCCCGCCATCACAATGACGTTCCCGATCTTGAATCCGGGTAGCTTGGACACGGGATTGTCGACGAGTTCGCCGCCTTGCGGCACGCGCGCCATGCGCCGGCGGGCGGGCGTCAGTTCGCCCGGGGCGTAGCGCTGGAGCATCATTTCGATGATCCGCGGATCTTCGCCGATCGGCACGCCGAACGCCTTGGCGACGCAATCGGCGGTGATGTCGTCGTGGGTCGGGCCGATGCCGCCGGTCGTGAAAACATAATCGTAGCGCGCGCGCAAAGCATTGAGGGCGGGGACGATCTCCTCCTCGAGGTCGGGCACGACGCGGGCCTCGCGCACGTCGACGCCTACGCGGGAGAGATATTCGGCGATATAGCCGAGGTTCTTGTCCTTGGTGCGCCCGCTGAGGATTTCATCGCCGATGACGAGCACGGCGGCGGTTACGGTCTGGATCTCGTCGGTCATGCCGGGGCGCCTTCTTCCCTTGCTTCGTCAGCGACATATTCGCGCGGGCGAACTATACTCCATTCCGGCGAGATGCGACCATAGCGCGCCGCGGCGTCCGCCGGCGCCTGCACTGTCGATTTTCCGTCGCGGCGCTGTTAGGATTGGCTTGCGTTCTCGTCGGGGCGCGCTAGATGCGGAATCACGAGGCGCGGAGCGCCCGCCGAAGGATTTGGAATGTCTTACGTCGAGTCGGATGAAGCTCAGTCGCGGCGAAGCGGCCACATCAAGTTGCACGGGCCCGACGCGTTCGAGGGCATGCGCAAGGCCGGGCAGCTGACCGCCCGAGCGCTGGATCTGCTCGTCCCCATGGTCAAGCCGGGAGTGACCACGGCGGCGCTCGACCGTTTCGTCTTCGAGTTTGGGCGCGACAACCACGCCTATCCGGCGCCGCTCAATTATCGCGGCTATCGCAAGTCGATCTGCACTTCGATCAATCATGTCGTCTGCCACGGCATTCCCGACGAGAAGCCGCTCCGGGACGGCGACATCGTCAATATCGACGTCACCTTCATCCTCGAGGGCTGGCATGGCGACGCGAGCCGGATGTATGTGGCGGGAGAGCCCTCGCGCCGGGCGCAGCGGCTGATCGACGTCACCTATGAATCGCTGTTGCGCGGCATCGCCGCGGTCAAGCCGGGTGCGACGACCGGCGACATCGGTTTCGCCATCCAATCCTATGCCGAAGGCGAGCGCTGCTCCGTGGTGCGCGACTTCTGCGGACACGGCCTGGGCCGGCTGTTCCACGACGAGCCGAACATTCTCCACGTCGGCCGGCGCGGCGAGGGCGTGCCGCTGAAGCCGGGCATGTTCTTCACCATAGAGCCGATGATCAATCTCGGCGGCGCGGCGGTGAAGGTGCTGTCGGACGGCTGGACCGCCGTGACGCGCGACCGCTCGCTGTCGGCGCAGTTCGAGCACGCGGTCGCCGTCACCCAGACCGGCTACGAAATCTTCACCCTCTCGCCTGGAGGCCTCGACAAGCCTCCGATCGCCGCATGAGCGACGACGAAGCCGAACATTACCACGGCCACCGCGAGCGGTTGCGCAACCGTTTCCGCGAGGCGGGCGCCGAAGCGCTCGCCGACTACGAATTGCTGGAACTGCTGCTGTTTCGCGCCATCCCGCGACGCGACGTAAAACCGCTCGCCAAGGCGTTGATCGCCCGCTTCGGCTCGTTCGCCGAAACGATCGCCGCGCCGCTCGTCCGTCTGGTCGAGGTGGAAGGCATGAGCGCCGGCGCCGCGACCGAATTCAAGATCGTCGAAGCCGCCGCGCAACGGCTCGTCAAGGGCAAGATCAAGAAGCGCGCGTCGATGGGCTCGTGGTCCGAGGTGATCGAATATTGCCGCTCGGCGATGGCCTTCGCCGACAAGGAGGACTTTCGCATCCTCTACCTCGACAAGAAGAACGGCTTAATAGCCGACGAGGCGCAAGGGGTCGGCACCGTCGACCATACCCCCGTCTACCCCCGCGAAGTCATCAAGCGGGCGCTCGAACTTTCCGCGTCCGCGATCATCCTGGTCCACAATCACCCCTCCGGCGACCCCACCCCCTCGACGCAGGACGTGAAGACGACCCTCGACATCATCGCCATCGCCAAGCCGCTGGGGGTCTCGGTGCACGACCACATCATCGTCGGCCGGCAGGGCCATGCGTCGCTGAAGGGGCTGAGGCTGATCTGAAGGGGGGGTCGGACTGTTGGTTCTGGAGCCGCCCTTTCCGTCATGGCCGTGCTCGTCACGGTCCTCCACGTCGGGCCGCAGCGCGTCTTTCGGAAGCTTTCCAGAAAGGTCCCGACGTGGATACCCGCGACAAGCGCGGGCATGACGGACAGGGCCTTGTAAATCCCCTTGTTTCCAAGCCTTTTTGCCAAGTTTTTCCCTGTCCGGCCCTTTTTTCTCCAACCTTTTCCAAGGATTCCCTTGGTGGTTTTGAGCGTTTTCAATGGCTTGCAAGTCCGCAAGAGCCGATTCGCTTTTTCTCCAAATTTTTGGCCCCGTCTCCGCCCTCCGCATGGAGCGATAGAGCCTCATGGCCAAATGGACTTTTTACCATAGCACATTTTCTTTAAATCAGAAACTGAAAAGTTCGCGAAGCCCAAAATCCCCGGGCTCGCGGCCATGCGAGTTCGAAGCGCCCGTTTTGCGTTTGTTCGCGCCCTTGTTCGGCGCGCCCTGGCGCTGCTAAGTGCCGGACATGGCCATTGAGACATTCGCCAAATGACCGATTCTCCCGTCCAGGGCAATCTGTTTGCCCACGATTTCCTTCACGACACGATTACCGAACTCCCCGAATGGCCGGATTTCGACGAGGCGCGCCTTGACGCGCTCGCGGGTGATTTGAAGGCGATATTCCGAACTTTCCCGACGTCGAAACACCCCAACGAAAGCCAGACCGAGGACGATCTGATCTGGCCGATTCTCGTTCGGCTCGGCTGGACCCAGAGCCTTCGCCAACAAAATCTCGCGGCGCAGGGTCGTGACGACGTTCCCGATGGACTGCTGTTCTCCGACGAAGCCGCCAAGGCGCGGGCCAATTCATTTCGCGAACAATGGCGCCGCTACGAATTCGGGCGGGCGGTCGTCGAATCGAAGCGCTGGGCGCGACCGTTGGACCGCCAATCGGGCTCGCGCGGCGAAGAGACGGCCCCCTCGACGCAAATGCTACGGTATCTGAGGCGGGTCGATGATCTGACCAGCGGCGCATTGCGTTGGGGCATTCTCAGCAACGGCGCCCGCTGGCGACTCTATTACCAGGGCGCGCGCTCGGTTTCGGAAAACTTCTTCGAAATCGACCTTGCGCAGTTGCTGGCCATTCCCGGCCATGACGGCGGGCTGTTCGCGCCGAGCGACGAACGGCGCCGCCATTGGTTGAAGGTCTTCGCGCTGGTGTTCCGCCGGGAGGCGTTCGTCCCCGCGACCGCGGACGCTCGCACCTTCCACCAACGCGCCATCGAACAGGGGCGTTTCTATGAAGAGCGCGTCGCCGCCAGCCTGTCCAATCTCGTTTTCGGTCATGTTTTCCCGGCCCTGGCACAAGCCATCGCCGCCGCCGCGCCGGAAGCGCCTTTGCCGGATGTTCGCGACGCCGCGCTCGTCCTGCTGTATCGGCTGCTGTTCATCCACTACGCCGAAGACCGGAACCTGTTGCCGGTCAATGACGAGCGCTACGAGGCTTATGCCTTGCGCAACCGTGTGCGGGTCGACGTCGGCAGGCGACTGGACCGCAACGACCCGCTTTCGGAAACCGCCGCGCGTTATTGGTCGGTGCTCGACGATCTTTGCCGCGCCATCGACAAGGGCGACAGCTCCATCGGCCTGCCGCCCTACAACGGCGGCTTGTTCGATCCGGTACGGACGCCGTTGCTTACGGAAATCCGGCTTGGCGATTCCGTCGTGGCCAGCGTCATCGATGCGCTGTCGTTCGAAAAGATGGGGGAGCGGCGCAAATATATCAATTACCGGGATTTGAGCGTTCAGCAACTCGGCTCGATATACGAACGGCTGCTCGAGCACGAAGTGACGCGCGTCGACGGCGTCATTTCCATTCAGCCCAATATTTTCGCGCGCAGGCAGTCCGGCAGCTATTACACGCCCGACGACCTCGTGAAGCTCATCATCAAGGAAACCATCGATCCGTTGGTTTCCGCGCGCATGGACGCCTTCGCTGCCAAGGCGAAGGAACTGGAAGCTGGCGACACGCAGCAAGTTGTCCGCAACGCAATCTTGGTTGGACTCGATCCCGCCGTAAGACTTCTCGAACTCAAGATTTGCGACCTGGCCATGGGGTCCGGCCACTTCCTCGTCGCGCTCGTGGATTATCTCGCGGACCGCGTTATTGCGGCCATCGCGGAAGTGGAACCCGAAGTCAGCTCCTACGACTATATTTCTCCACTGGTCGCGCGCATCGACGCCATTCGCGGCACGATCGTGCGCAATGCAAACGAACGTGGCTGGAATTGCGATATCCTACAACTCGACGACCGCCACATCGTCCGCCGCATGATCCTGAAACGTTGCATTTACGGCGTCGACAAGAACCCGATGGCGGTCGAATTGGCCAAGGTCGCGCTCTGGCTGCATACCTTTACGGTTGGCGCGCCACTGTCGTTTCTCGACCATCATTTGCGTGTCGGAGACAGCCTGTTCGGCTCCTGGGTCCGCCAGGGCGTGGATCAGGCGAAGGAGCTTGGCGCTCCGCTGTTTCTTCATGAATCGTTGAAAGGTGCTCTGCTCGGCGCGGCGAAGATGCAAGCGATTGAATGGTTGAGCGACGCCGAAATCGCCGAAGCGTTTCGCTCGAAAATGTTCTTCGACGAAATGGTCGAAATGACCGCGCCGTTGAACGCCATATTGTCGTTCATTCATGCGCTGGCTTGGCAGGATTTGCGCGCCAAGGACGACAGGGCGCCGCTTCAGGAATTCCTGGCCGGACAATTCGGCGACCCTGTCGCGGTGGCGCTGGGTAAGATCAAGCCCGCGTCGCGAAAACGAAAGGCAAGAAGATTCCAGGGCGCCGGCCTGAAGGACCAAATTCCGCCCGAAGAGAGCTTCGAGCGCTTTTTGCGGATATTCGCCGCGGCCCGCGAACTGATCGCCGAGGAAGGTTTCTTGCATTGGCAGGTCGCTTTCCCCGGCGTCTGGTCGGAATGGGAAGGCGACAAGCTCACCGGCGGCTTCGACGCCGTGATAGGCAACCCGCCCTGGGACAGGATGAAGCTGCAACAGGTCGAGTGGTTCGCCGCGCGCAGGCCGGAAATCGCCCTGGCGCAGCGCGCCAGCGACCGGGCGAAGATGATCAAGGCTTTGGAAAAGGCGCGCGATCCGTTGGCTGCGGATTACGCCAAGGCGAGCGCGCAAGCGGAGACCGCCGCGCATGTCGCGCGGCAAAGCGGCGATTATCCGCTGCTTTCGGGCGGCGATGTGAACCTCTATTCGCTGTTCGTCGAACGCGCGATGACGCTCCTCAAGCCCAACGGAGTTATCGGGCTTTTGACCCCGTCGGGCATAGCGTCGGACAAGACCGCCGCGCCGTTTTTCAAGGGCGTTTCGACGGGCGGGCGATTGAAGGCGCTGTATGATTTCGAGAACCGACGTACGCGATACGATTTGCCGCCGTTCTTCCCGGATGTGGATTCGCGTTTCAAGTTCCTGGCGTTCATCGCCGGCCGGGCGCCCCAGAAGGGCGCGGCCCGATGCGCTTTTTTCCTGCAGGACGTCAGCGAATTGCTCGACCCCGAGCGCTGCTTTCTGCTGACTGCGGCTGATTTCGCCCGCGTAAATCCCAACACCGGCACGGCGCCCATTTTCCGAACTCGTCGCGATGCGCGATTGACGACGGCGATTTATGGTCGGCTGCCAGTGCTGGTGGATCGCTCCGCGGGCGGAGAGGTCAAGGCTTGGCCGGTGAAATACTTGCGCATGTTCGACATGACCAATGATTCTGGTCTCTTTCGAACACGAGAGGAATTGGAGGAAAAGGAAGGAGCCTATCCAATCGGCGGCAATCGCTTTCGCAGCGAGAAGGGGGAATATGTACCGCTTTATGAAGGCAAGATGGCGCAGGCTTACGACCACCGCGCCGCTAGCGTCATTGTCAACCCCGAAAACCAGCATCGCCCTGCGCAACCTGAGCAGACGACTAGCGCGCAACATCAGAACGTCGATTGGCTTCCGAAGCCCCAATTTTGGATAAAAGAATCGGAATGCGGATGGACGGGTAACGTCGGATGGGTCGTCGGCTTCAAAGAAATAACGGCGCCCACGAACGAGCGCACTTTTATCGCGGCGATTTTTCCGAGTGTCGGCTTCGGAAACAAAGTACCTATCCTCCTTCCGGAATCCGACACGCGCCAGGAATACAAGCTTGTCGCAAACTTCAATTCAACGATTTTCGACTTCGTTACGCGGCAGAAAATTCAAGGACAAACACTAAACCTCTTTATTGTCGAACAACTCCCCGTCGTGCCCGTCGCCCGCTACGAGTCCACCCGTTTCGGCCAAAAGACCGCCGGCGAGATCGTCCGCGGAGCCGTTCTGGAGCTAACCTACACTGCCCATGACATGGCGCCTTTCGCCCGCGACATGGGCTATGTCGACGATGCCGGCGAGGTGAGGCCGCCCTTCCTCTGGGACGACGACCGGCGGCTGAAATTGCGCGGAAAACTCGACGCGCTGTATTTCCACCTCTATGGCGTCACCGACCGCGACGACGTGCGCTATATCTATTCGACCTTTCCGATCGTCGAACGGGAAGAAATGGCCGCCTTCAACCGCTATCGCTCGCGCGATCTTTGCCTGGCCTGGATGAATGCGCTCGCGGCCGGCGATCCGGACGCGGATATAGACCTGTAGTCCCTTCGCCCACGGGCCCAACTTGCCACGGCGCTTCCCGTCATTGCGAGCGAAGCGAAGCAACCCAGGGGCCACATCCCCGCGGCCCCTGGGTTGCTTCGCTTCGCTCGCAATGACGAACGGAGCGTTAATTTTCTAACGGACCATTAGCGCAGGCCGGCGCATCTGGATTCCCGCATTCGCGGGAATGAAAAGGCAAGCGACCTACTTCTTCGCGAGCCCCTCACATCCCCGGCGGCCGGCGCAAATCCAGCGTCATGGGAAACTCCAGGGTCGCTTCGTCGGGCGGCAGGGTCACTGTGCCCGCGGTGTGGCCGATTTCCTCGAAGCGGGCGAGGCGGCGGGCTTCGGCTTCGTAGGCGTTGACGGGCGAGATGTCGTAGTTGCGGCCGCCGGGATGGCTGACGTGGTAGATGCAGCCGCCGAGCGAACGCCCGTTCCAGCTGTCGAGCACGTCGAAGGTCAGCGGGCCGTGGGCGGGGATGGTCGGGTGCATGCCGGACGCAGGATGCCAGGCCTTGAATTTTACACCGGCGACCGCCTCGCCGGCGACGCCAGTCGGGTGCATCGGCAATTTGCGGCCGTTGCAACTGATGACGTGGCGGCCGGGGACCAGTCCGTTGGCCTTGACCTGCAGGCGCTCGACGGAGGAATCGACATAGCGCACCGTGCCGCTCGCCGCGCCTTCCTCGCCGAGCACGTGCCAGGGCTCGAGCGCGGTGCGGATTTCCAGTTGCACGCCGCCGTGCTGGACGCGCCCGGCGATGGGGAAGCGGAATTCGCGCTGCGCCTCGAACCAAAGCGGGTCGAACGCATAGCCGGCGCCGGCGAGGTCGGCGAGCACGCTGGAAAAATCCTCCCATACGAAATGCGGCAGCATGAAGCGGTCGTGCAGGTCGGTGCCCCAGCGCACCGGCTTGCCGCGCTGCGGCTCGCGCCAGAACCACGCCATCAGCGCCCGTATCAGCAATTGCTGGGCGAGGCTCATGCGCGCGTCGGGCGGCATTTCGAACGAGCGGAACTCGACGAGGCCGAGCCGCCCGGTGGCGCTGTCAGGCGAATAGAGCTTGTCGATGCAGATTTCGGCGCGATGGGTGTTGCCGGTGATGTCGACGAGCAGGTTGCGGTACAACCGGTCGACGAGCCAGATCGGCGCGCCGGAGCCGGGCTGAGGCGTCTCGGCGAGCGCGATTTCGAGTTCGTAGAGCTGGTCGTCGCGGGCCTCGTCGAGGCGCGGCGCCTGGCTGGTCGGGCCGATGAACAGGCCTGAGAACAAATACGACAGCGAGGGGTGGCGCTGCCAGTACAGCACGAGGCTCGCCAGCAGATCGGGCCGGCGCAGGAACGGCGAATCCCAGGGATTGGCGCCGCCGATGACGACATGGTTGCCGCCGCCGGTGCCGGTATGGCGCCCGTCGGTCATGTATTTGTCGGTGCCGAGCCGCGCCAGCCGCGCTTCCTCGTAGAGCGCCGTCGTCGTCTCCACGGCCTGGCGCCAGGAATGGGCGGGGTGGACGTTGACTTCGATGACGCCGGGGTCCGGCGTCACCTTGATCACGTCGAGGCGGCTGTCGGGCGGCGGCGGATAGCCCTCTACGCGCACGGCTTGGTTGCGTTCCCGGGCGACTTGCTCGATGACGGCGAGCAATTCGAGATAGGCCTCGAGCGTCGTCGTCGGCGGCATGAACACGCAGAGCACGCCGTCGCGCGGCTCGATGGTCAGCGCGGTGCGCACCGCGGCTCCGGACTCGAACTGCGCCTGCACTTCCGGCTGGACGTTTGGCCTCAGCGCCTCATAAGCAGGCAATTCCGCGCGCTGCTCGGTCGGGTCCTGCTGGATGATGTAGGGGTAGCTCGCGGCCGGCACCCAGGGCAGGGTCTTGATCGGCAGGCGCAGGCCGAGCGGCGAATCGCCGGGCACGAGATAGAGTTTTCCGCGCCGCAGCGGCCAGCGCTCGCTGCGCCATTTCGAGGCCGCGGCCTGCCAGCTTTGCACCGGCAGAATGAAGCCGCTGGGTTTGCTCAGGCCGCGCTCGAATGTGCGCGTGATGCGCGAACGCTCCTCGGGGTCGTCGACCTTGTTGTCTAGCGGGTCGACGTTGTAGGGCAGCTGCTGCTCGCGCACCAGCCAGAAGGTCACGTCCTCGTAGGCCGGTATCACATACGACTTGCTCAGCCCAAGTTTTGTGCAAACGTCTTCGATGACGGCTTCCGCCGCCTCGATCGGCGGATTGGCGCCGGCGCTGCGGAAAGCGATCAGGTCGGGCGCGTTCCAGATCGGTTGACCGTCCTTGCGCCAGTACAGCGAATAGGCCCAACGCGGCAGGCTCTCGCCGGGATACCATTTGCCCTGGCCGAAATGCATGAAGCCGCCGGGCGCGAAGCGTTGACGCAGGCGCGCGAAAAGGTCTTCCGCGCGGGGCTCCTTGGTGCCGCCGACGGCGGCGGTGTTCCATTCGGGCGCGTCGAAATGGTCGATCGAGATGAAGGTCGGCTCGCCGCCCATGGTGAGACGCACGTCCTGGGCGATGAGGTCGCGGTCGACCTTTTCGCCCAGCGCGTCGAGCTTGCGCCAGGCGTCGTCGGTGAAGGGCGCCGTCACGCGCGGCGCCTCGCGCAACCGCTGCACCTCCATCTGGAAGCCGAATTCGACGCCGGCCGGCTCGACCACGCCGGTGATCGGGGCGGCGGAGCGGTAATGCGGCGTCGCGCACAGCGGGATGTGGCCCTCGCCGCAGAACAGGCCCGAAGTGACGTCCATGCCGATCCAGCCGGCCCCGGGGAGATAGACCTCGGCCCAGGCGTGGAGATCGGTAAAGTCCTTCTCCGTGCCCCTGGGCCCTTCCAGCGGGTCGACGTCGGCGCGCAACTGGATCAGGTAGCCGGAGACGAAGCGCGCGGCGAGGCCGAGGTTGCGCAGGATCTGCACCAGCAGCCAGGCGGAGTCGCGGCAGGAGCCGGTGCGCAGTTCGAGCGTGTCCTCCGGGTTCTGAACGCCGGGCTCCATGCGGATGACGTAGCCGATCGCCTGTTGCAGCTCGGCGTTGAGGCGGACCAGGAAGTCGATCGTCCGGTCCTTGCGGTCGGCCAGTTCCGCGAGGTATTTCGCAAGCAGCGGCCCGAGCGGCTCGGGTTCGAGATAGGCGGCGAGCTCGAACTTCAGTTCGTCGGAATAGGAGAACGGCCATTCCTCGGCATAGGGCTCGACGAAGAAGTCGAACGGATTGACGACCGCCATTTCCGCGGTCAGGTCGACCTCGATGCGGAATTGCTCGACCTTCTCCGGGAACACGAAGCGCGCGAGCCAATTGCCGTGCGGGTCCTGCTGCCAGTTGACGAAATGCTCCTTGGGCAGCACCTTCAGCGCATAGCTCGGCACGCGCGTCCGGCAATGGGGAGCGGGCCGAAGCCGTATCGATTGTGGACCCAGAACGACGGGGCGGTCGTAGACATAATGGGTGACGTGGTGCAGGCCGACGAGAATCGCCAAAGGTGAGGTCTCTGTTCGCGTGAGAAGTTGCCGCGTTCTTATGCAAGTCGCGCGCCGTTGCCCTGGGTTTGCGCCTTTCGTTGGCGCGGAGTCAATCGGGGACTGGCGGAGCGCCAGTCGCGGCGGCCCGGATGCGGCCGTCGACAGGCGGGGCCGGCGCCGCGAATATTCAAGTAAAGCGTCGGCGACTCCCTTGCCATCACGGCTCGGTCCAGGCCAGTTATTACTAGACCGTTACGTCACATAAACAACGTGGGTCGAGAGTCTCGGCGTGAGGAAGGTTCGAGGTCGATGATTGTAAAATGGACAGCCGCTGCAGTTGCAGCATTTGTGTTGAGCGCCACGTTCTCCGCCGCCGCCCAGGAGGCGCCGCCGCAGTTTCTGCCGCCGGTCGTCGAGCCGTCCCCGGGCGTCAAGGATCCGACCGCCTATGCCCGGAACCCACTGACCTATACCGACGCTCAGGGCCATAGCGTCCACGTCAAGCCGACAGCGGAAGTCGAGCGGCGGATCCATTCCATTCTGACGCCTGCCGCGCAACTCGTTACCTATGGCGGCGGTTCGATCATGCAGACGGCGCAGATCTACAATATCTTCTGGGCGCCGCCGAAGCTGCAGAACGGAACCGCGGCGGTCATGACCGCTCACTACGAGGCGGTCACCAACAGCATGTCCGCGGACTACGTCGGTCACACCATCAGCAGCAACAACACCCAATATTATCAAAAAGTCAGCACGATCGTCACCGACATTTCCGGCTTGACGACGCTTCCTGGCGGCTCGGCGGGAAGTTTCGGCGGCAGCTACGTCGACGTCAATCCTTTCCCCGCTTCGCAGTGCACGGACACGGCGACGCCCGGCAATTGCGTCACGGACGCACAGATGCAGACGGAAATCAAGCGCGTCATGAAACTCAAGGGCTGGACCGGCGGGCTCAACAAAATCTACATGATGTATACTGCCAAGGGCGAGGGCTCCTGTTTCGCCGGCACGGGTTGCGCCTACACCGACTATTGCGGCTATCATGGCAATATCGGGTTGAATTCGTCGGCCATCATTTACGTCAACATGCCCTATGGCGATCCCGGCTGCAGCAATGGCAAGTCGCCCAACAACGATCCCGATGCGGATTCCGCTGCGGACACCGCGACCCACGAAATCTCCGAATCGATCACCGATCCCGTCAACGGCACGGGTTGGACGGATGCGTCGGGCAACGAGATCGGCGACAAATGCAACACCTCCTACGGCGCTTTCAATTACGACGGCGGCAAGGCCAACCAGTACTGGAACGGTCATTACTGGGATACGCAGGAGGAGTGGGACAATCATACCGGCGCTTGCGCGCAAGTAGGGCCTTGAACCTTTGAACTCGGGCTGAGCGAAATCGCGCGGCGCACGAGCCGCTCGAGAATCGCGCCGAGAACGTTACTGCGGCGGCGTCGCAGCCGCTCTCAACCCACAGGCGTTGCATGCGGGAGTTCGATTATGTCGTCGTCGGCGCCGGGTCCGCCGGCGCCGCGCTGGCGGCCCGGCTCTCGGAGGACGTGGGCGTTCGGGTGCTGCTGCTGGAAGCGGGGGGCGCGGATCGGCATCCGCTGTTCGCGATGCCGATCGCCTTCCTCGAGGTTATCGCGCATCGCGCCTCGAACTGGAACTACGAAAGCGAGCCCGAACCAGGCCTCGACGGGCGCCGTCTGCCGATTCCGCGCGGCAAGACACTGGGGGGAACGTCCTCGATCAACGCCCAGATCTGCATCCGCGGACACAGGCGCGACTACGACTTTTGGAGCGAACAGGGCCTGACAGGCTGGAGCTACGCGGAGCTGCTGCCCTATTTCAAGCGCCTCGAAAACCACTGGCGCGGCGCCACCGCCCATCACGGCGCCGGCGGCCCGATCCAGGTTTCGCGCATGGATCATCCCGACATGCTCTACGAACCGTTGCGCGAAGCCGCGTTGGCCGCGGGCGTGGCGGAATGCGACGATCCCAATGGGCCGGAGCCCGAGGGGTTGAGCCGCATGGAGGCGACCGTCGGCGGCGGGCGGCGGTCGAGCACTTCGCGAGGCTATCTTCGTCCCGCCCTGTCTCGCCCCAACCTCGTCGTCGAGACTGGCGCGCTGGTGACGCGCGTGATGATCGAAAAGGGCCGCGCGGTCGGCGTCGGATATATTCGCGGCGGAGAGACGCGGCGCGTACATGCCGCGCGCGAAACGATCCTGTGCGGCGGGGCCTACAATTCGCCGCAACTGCTGATGTTGTCGGGCGTCGGGCCGGCCGACCATTTGCTCTCGGTCGGCGTCACGCCCGTACTGGACC
>Ga0302320_10006472_pt1 | contig 25983 bp, 15 predicted proteins | sample Bog_T0_3_FD_202130 | JGI IMG/M metagenome (GOLD analysis project Ga0302320, IMG submission 202130) | Peat permafrost microbial communities from Stordalen Mire near Abisko, Sweden - Bog_T0_3 | ecosystem: Environmental > Terrestrial > Soil > Wetlands > Peat | place: Sweden: Abisko, Stordalen Mire... | reverse complement strand
TTCCAGTTTCCGGGAATCAGGGGCTGATTGTTCAACTGGTACAGCATCGACGTGTACGAGCCGTCGCCGCCATCGATGACCGAGCGGAAGCGGATATTCTGCTGCACGTCGTCGTGGGTCGATGCCTCGGCCATGAGCCGATGGTGTCCCAGCCATTTCAGCCAGGTCGGCAGCTTGTCCCTGAGGTCGATGCCGTACGTCAGCATGCCACGCCAGTTCTGGTCGTTCTCCGGATGCTGGAAGGCGTCGCCCTGGTAGTCGTTGAACATGATCGAGCCGGCGTACGCATTGGGCGCTCCGTTCAGCAGGAAGCTGTTCGTGTCAACGAAGATGGCGTCGTTGGCGTGCTGGTTGTCCGGCGTCACCTGCAAATCGTGGTATTCCTGCCGGAGAAATCCTATGTCCAAATCCAATGTGCCGAACTTGCTGCCGGAAAGTATGTTCTGCTGAAAATCTATGTGATAGGTCCGCGCCTTGGATTTTGTATAATCGGCCCCATAGTAGTTTGGCCCGGTTGACCAATTGTAGATGTTCTGGTCGACGAGGCCTGGTATGGTCCACGAGGCGTACCCGCCCGGAGCCCCGACGGAGCCGGGGCCCGGACCGGGAAGCGTTCCGGAATTGGTTATGAACTCCGAGCGAATCATCGCCTGGGCGACAGTGAGCGGCGTCGTCGGCACCTGGGCGGGAATGAGCCCGCCGTAGTTGGATCCGAGAGTTTGCTGCGGATTGAAGCCGTAGAGGTACTGGCCATTGAGGCCGTAGAATTCCGTAAAATGGTTCCCCGCCGCGCCAATGGCGGGCTGGAACAGGGGCGAGGTTGCGCTTCCCATCGCCCCCGTGCCGGTAGGCAGGCCGACGGTCCATCCCGGGCTTGTTGTGGAACTCACATAGGGCCCCAGAACCTTTCCGGTGGCCAGGTCCGTGATATAGCCCGTGATCGGGTTCATCATCGGCTTGCCGGCTGCGATCCAGGGAGTCACCTCGTCGGGTGGCAGCAGACTGTTCTCGTCGTTGGCGTAATTATTGTAGAATTCGGCGTACGCTGTGAGCTTCGTCTTATGCGATCTGAACGGATCGACCGTGATGGTTGCAAACTGACGGCGTGTCATGTCCGAAGAGGGTTTCCTCTGGAAACCCACCGAGTTGAACATCTGGGCCAGATAAATGGCGACATGGTCCCGGATCAGCGGAATGTTGAGTTCGGCGGTCTCGCGGTATCCGCCAAAACTGCTGCCCTGGATGCTTGCGCTGCCGATTAGCTTGTTGAGCTGGGCCTCGTTGCTGCTCGAATTGACAATGCCTGCCGCCGATCCCGAGCCGAACATCAGCGAGTTCGGACCGCGGTCGATCTCGATCGACTGCACATTGTAGGTGTCGAAGGGAATCCGGTACAGGCCGTAGAAATTGTCCACTTCGTTGTCCGGAATCCCCAGGCTGTTGATCCGGGTGGTCGACGTATTGAGGCCGCCGACGGTCGTCTGGGTGTCGTTCGTGCCCGCCAGCACATCGTCGATGCGCGTGGACTCCGTGAACCCCGTATACTGCGTGAACGTGCGCGAGCCCTGCGTGCCCGCCTCATACATCATGATGTCATTGATGTTTTGGGAGTTGGTGTCCTGCAGCTGCTGCTTGTCGATGACAGTGACCGCGGAGGGGATGTCCCCGATGTTGTTGGAGAGCCGCGTGCCCGTCGTCGTGTTGGGGGTGAAATAACCCCTGGCCTGATCGGCGCTGACCTCGAACGGGCTGAGCTTGACCGTTTCGCCAGAGATCTCGGGAGCCGGGCTCGTCACGACCGGAACCGGCGCCTGGTTTGCCGGGGCGGGAGTCTGGTCGGCGGGGGGCGGCGGCGTATTCGCAATCTGGCCGCAGAGCGTGGCGGGAACGAGTGCGGCGGCGAGCAGCGCGGCAAAAACCGGTCGGGCTGCGGCGGACTTTCCAGGATCGCGGAATCGTGGAGGTTTCATGGAGCTGGTGGGGTTTCGACTGGGCAAAAAGGGGGAAGCCGGAACGGGGCGTTCTTCTGCGGGTTCGAGGTGCTGCCAGGCAATGGAGGGTGTTCAACCTCCATTGCTCATGATCTGAAAACATTCCCTGGGCGGGGTATGAGGGGGAATCGCTAAAGGGGTACATTCCAACAGTACCACAGGACCAACCGCGCGTAAGCAGAATCACATGGATGGATGCCCCAAATCCTTGGACTAATCACAGGCCAGTGCCTTTCAAACTGGCATTTTCTTCTCCATGAGCCCAAAAAGGCCTGCGCCCCATCCTATGAAAATTCCCCATATCGTCTTCGCCCTGGCCATCTTGCCGGCGGCATTCGCCGCAGACCCGCCGTCCCCCGCAACGGCGCCGGCTCCAGCCGCAGGCGGACTGGCCGCCTATGCGGCCGCGCCGCGCAATTCCAACGGCTTGTTCTTCCACGAGGGAGGAGCCGGGCTGCCCGCCTACCCCGCCCTGGCCCGCGACGAGACCCCGGCGGCCCGCGTCATCCGCCTGAAATGGTACCGCGAAGCGCGCTTCGGGATATTCATCCACTGGGGCGTCTATGCGGCCCTTGCGGGCTCGTGGCAGGGCAAGCCCTCCGGGGGCGAATGGATCATGAACGATGCGAAGATTTCGGTCGCCGACTACAGGGCCCAGGCGAGGAACTTCACCGCGTCCAATTACGATCCGCAGGCCTGGGCCCGGCTATTCAACGATGCTGGCGCAAGGTACGTCGTCATCACCGCAAAGCACCATGACGGATTCACCCTTTACGATTCCGCCTATTCCGACTGGAACGCGGTGAAGGCATCCGCCGCCGGCCGCGACCTGCTGCAGCCCCTGGCCGACGCCGTTCGCGCCCAGGGACTCAAGTTCGGCCTGTATTACTCGCAGTCCCAGGACTGGGTGAACCCAGGCGGGGGAAAGGGCCGGACGCAGGCGTGGGACGACGCCCAAAAGGGCGACTTTGACGAATACCTCGCAAAGGTTTCCGTGCCACAGGTCCGGGAGATCCTGCAGAAATACCATCCCGCCTACCTGTTCTTTGACACCGAGTACCAGATGACGCCCGAGCGGGCGCGCCCCTTCTTTGACCTGGTGGCGGCCTATCCGGACCTCGTCATCAACAATCGCCTCGGAGGCGGCGTTCTCGGCGACAACGCGACGCCCGAGCAGCACATCGCCACCGATCCCATTGGCCGGCAATTCGAGGTCTGCATGACGATCAACGGCACGTGGGGTTATCGCGCGAACGACGTGCGGTGGAAATCCGCCCAGCAGCTGATCCGCAATCTCTCGGACATCTCCGCAAAGGGCGGCAACTATCTGCTCAATGTCGGACCGACGGCCGAAGGCGTGATTCCCCAGCCTGAGGTCGACCGGCTTCTGGCCATGGGACGTTGGCTGAAAACCAACGGCGAGGCCATTTACCGAACCGAGGCGGGCCCGATTCCGCCGACGTCAAACTGGGGGCGCACCACGCAAGAAACCCATGCCGACGGCGGCACGACCCTGTATCTTCATGTCTGGAACTGGCCGGCCGACGGCAGGATCCTGTTGCCGGGCATCCGGCGGGCGGCACGTGCCGGACACTTGCTGGCCAATGGCGCGCCCGTGAACTGCGAATTGACGGACTCCGGGCTCACGGTGGCGCTGCCCGGTGCCGCACCCGATGCGGATGTCTCCGTCGCCTCTTTGGAATTTGACGGGCCGGTGCTGACCGAGGCCGCACAGGCGGGGCTTGATCGGCATACGGCGCGGCATTAGCGTTCGAATCGTTGCGATGACCCGGGCGGCCCGGACTTCCCCAAATGCTCCGCCCGCGAAACCCAGTCCTCACCCCATGAATACTAGAATGACATTTGCCGCCGTGCTGATTGCCGTCGGCCCAAGCCTGGCGCCAGCGTCGCTATTTGCGCAGATCGGCGCCCGTTTCCCGTCGGAGAAAAAAACCGTCCCGGATCCCGTGACGGGCGTGCCCCTGATGTTTCTGACAAGCAGGCAGGCGGACGATTTCGGCGATCACAAGATCTACCAGACGCACCCGGACTGGACCTCGGACGGCAAGTGGGTGATCTTCCGCTCCAATCGCGCTCCCGGCCAGGCCATGGCGGTGAACGAGGAGAGCGGCGCCATCGTCCAATTGACCGACAAGGGCTACGAGGGCATGCTCTGCCTGGCGCGCCACACGATGAAGCTCTACCACTTCCTCGACGTGAGCGCCCCGGTCACGCAGCGGAACGGTCCGGGCCGGCCCCCGCCCGCGGCGGCCGAAGCGCAGGGCGCTCCGGGCGCAGGCGGCCCCCCCCCTGGCGCCCAGAACGGACAGGGACGGGCGGGCGGTTTCATACGTTCGCACGGGCCGTTTGAAATAATCGAGACCGACCTGCCCAAGGTCTTCGCCGACAGCGAGGCGGGCGCGATCCAGCCGGCGTCAGCTTACGAGCGCATCTGCTGCACGCTGCCGGAGGGCCTGTACGCCGACGGCGACATGGGCATCGATGCGACCGACAACTTCATCTATCTGCGCGTCACGGGAGACGGCGTCCTCAAGCAGGTGCCGGAAGGGATGACGCCCGCCGCCTGGTTCACGAAGTACCTCGGGCACCAGCCCGACGAAATCCCGTCACGGATGGGCGGCATGGGCGGGCCAAGGAGTCCGTGGACGGGCCTGGTCAGCATAAACCTCCAGACGGGCGAGCTTAAATGGGTCACCGTGGCCCCGGTGAACATCAACCACACGCAGACGAATCCGTGGGTGCCGGGCGAGATCGTCTTTGCCTGGGAGACAGGCGGCAAGGCTGCGCAGCGCGCGTGGACGGTCATGTCCGACGGCACGGGCCTGCACCCGATCTTCCCCGAACAGCGCTTCGATTGGGTGACGCACGAGGCCGTCATCACCAAGGACGAGGTCGCCATCGCGATCCTGGGGCTGAGAAGGCCGGTCTTCGAGGGTGCCCCGCCGTCGCCCGGCATGCCGGGCCGCGAGAACCAGCCCATGCCCCCCTCGATGGGCCAGAACCCTGCGGGAGGCGACGATCACCCGACCGGTGTTGGCATTGTCAACCTGCGCACGCGGCAGATGCGGATCGTCGGCCAGCTGCCGATGGGCAACCCGGGCCGCTCGATCTGGCATGTGAACGGCTCGGGAGACGGCCGGTGGGCCGTCGCCGACGACTTCATGTTCCGGCTGTGGATCGTCGACCGCCACACCGGCGAAATGATGATGCTGGCCGACCTGGGCCACTGCACGAGGGCGGCGGACCACGTCCATCCGACCTTCAACGCGGACAGCACCAAGATCGAGTTTCAAAATGCGCTGCTGTCGGCCAACGGACACTCGTTGAACATGTGCGTCGTGCGCGTGCCTCAGACCTGGCTCGCCCGCACCTACACCGACAAGGTTCCGGAGTAAGTGCCGGGGCCGGGCTGGCGATCAGTCCGCCGGCCAGGCCACACACAACTTCTTCGCCCAGGGCTCCAGCGCAGGCAGGATGCCCGGGTAAAGATCAACTCCCTGCTTGAGCTGTTCCGCCCGCCTCCGCAGTCCGGTTTCACCCGGCAGGCGCACCCGGTCGAAGCCGGGACGGGGCGGCGCCTTCCGGCAGGCATCGGCGAGCCAGGATGTCTGCCGGATAAAATCTTTGCGGCTGCCAAACAGGGCGGGGTCCAGCACCTGGATAAAGACATTTGCCGTCCACCCTTCCGGAGGATCCGCCCTGCCGTGGCCGGTGAGGCCGCTCGTCAGGGCCTCAATCATGAGGGCAAGGGCATAGCCCTTGTGGCCGTGATCGAGCCCTCCCATCGGAAGCAACCCCCCGGGATTCTCGCCGAAGAGGGCTGCCGGATCGTCGGTCGGCTTCCCGTCTCCGTCGACCGCCCACATGCCGTTGAATCGCCGGCCCTCCGCGTACAGCCGCTTGGCCAGCCCATTGGTCGCGATTGACATCGATATGTCCAGGATCACCGGATCCCCGTCGGTCGGCCATGCGGCCGCAAGCGGATCGGGCGTGTAGAGGGACCTGCGGCCGCCGTGCGGGGCGACCCCGCCGCAAGTTGGGTCGGAGCACGTAAGCCACGCCATGAGGCCCTGCTCGGCGACCGGCCGCAGGTAGGCCGCCAGGCACGCCAAGTGGTGGCAGCGGCGGATGACGACCGTGCCAACCCCCTGGCTGCGCGCCCTCACCGCCGCAAGTTCAAGCGCCTTGACGACAAGCCACGGTCCCGGCAGGCGGCGGCCGTCCCAGGTCACCGCCGCGGGAAAGTCGGCAATCACCAGAGGCTCTCCCTGCCTGGCCATGGTTCCGTTCTCCAGCTCCGCCAGATAGGCCGCAAGCAGCTGCAGGCCGTGCGTCGTGTGGCCGAGGAGGTCGCCCTCGACCAGGATTTCGGCGACTGTCCGCGCCTTTTCCGGCTCGAGTCCGGCGCCGACAAGCAACCCGTTTGCAAAGGCAACCAGACTCGGGGCCGGATAGCGGGAGGTCATTGGTGGGAATTTGAGCACATTGCCTTTGCAGCCAGTCGAACAAAGTCAAACCAAGCTTGGCCCGGCGGATAAGGCCCGGCAATTCCGCGTGAAATGGAGAACGGGGCTGGTTGCCGCACCCGGAAACCGTGGATCAAACCGGAGCCAACGCGCCATTCCCAAATCTTATCTTTCTGATTACAGATTTTGCTGGAAATGCCTCCGGCCCGCGCCAGCATTCTCGGCCGGCCCCGGGGCGCCCCTCCCGGTTTGCAATCCCCTCTCCCGGCCCGCCGCTGATTCCGTTCCCCTCCGCAACCACCCCGCCCCACTGAAGCCACCCCGGTTATGAAGATCCGCCTGCTTGCCATCGCAACCCTCCTCTTACCGTGCCTGCCTGCGCTCAAAGCCCAGCTCTCGCCCGTCCCGACGCCGCCAGCTCCGTCACCCATCCTCGCGCGACCAACCGAGCGACCCGACCCCGAACAGGTGGCCAAATTGGACAGCGGACCGGCCCTGCCCTACGAGGTCGATCCCAACTGGCCCCAGATGCCGGCGGGCATGAACTTTGGCGAATGCTCCGGCGTCGACGTGGACAAGCAGGGCAATGTCTGGGTCTTCAACCGCGGCAGCTGGCCGCTGATCGAGTTCAACCGCGCCGGCAGAATGATCCGAAGCTGGTCGACCGAGACCTTCCGGGTGCTTTCCTCCCATGGCATCCGGGTCGGGCCCGACGGCAGCCTTTGGTGCGTGGACGTCCAGGGCCACGTGGTCTTCAAGGTCAATCCCGAGACCGGACGGATCCTCATGGTCCTCGGAAACCGCCAGGGCACCCCGGGTAACAATGACGCCAAGGACGCCTTCGACCAGCCCACCAACGTTTGCTTCCGCACCAATGGCAATTTCTATGTCACCGACGGCTACGTCAATTCGCGGGTCGTCGAATTCACACCCGACGGCTATTATGTGCGCCACTGGGGCAAGCCGGGCAACGAAGACGGCCAGTTCAAGCTGGTGCACGACGCTGTCGTCGATTCGAAGGGCCTCGTCTACGTCGCCGACCGCCAGAACCAGCGGGTGCAGGTGTTTGACGACACTGGCAAGTTCATCACCAAGTGGACCACCATCGGCGCCCCGTGGGGCCTCGTGTATGTCGCCAAGGAGGATGCGATCTACATGTGCGACGGCAAATATGACCGTGTCGTCAAGCTGAGCCTGGACGGGAGGGTGCTCGGCCAGTTCGGCTCCTATGGGACGGCCCCGGGCAAGTTCTCCTACGTGCACGACATCACCTTTGATCCGGCGGACGGCAGCATCTACACCGCGGAAATCAAGACCTGGCGGGTGCAGAAGTGGGTGCGCCGTCCACAATAGGCCCCTTTTCCGGAAGCCTCCGCCATGTTTCCTCCCGTCAGAATTTCCCTGATCAGCCTGTCGCTTGCCACTGCGGCGGGCGCCCAACCGGCCGCCTCCGCCACTCCCGGGGGAGGCCCTCCGCTTGAGGCGGCAAAGCCCGACGCAATCGTCGTCGGCGCCGGTATCTCCGGCCTGTCGGCCGCATGGGAGCTCGCCCGCAGCGGCGCCAACGTGACTGTCGTCGACATTTCGTCGGTCTTCGGCGGCCACGCCGTCATGGCTACCGGCGACCTGTGCATGACGGGCACGGCATATCAGGAAGCGCACGGAATCAAGGATACCCCCGAAATCGCGATCAGGGACTTCCTCGCCTGGGGCAGGGACGCAAACCCAGACTGGGTGCGCATCTACGTGAACAGCTCAAAGCCGCTGATCTACGATTGGGTCACGGCGATGGGCGTTTCATTCGAGATGGTCGGTGCGGGGGGAGGAAACAGCGTGGCGCGGCTGCACCGCACCAAGGGCCGGGGGATCGCGCTTGTGAGCCCCATCTACCGCCAGTGCCTGCTCAACCCGAGGATCACCTTTGTCTGGAACACCCGCGTGGCTCGCCTGCTCACCGATGGCAGGAGGATCGTCGGCATCGCCGCAACGGGCCTTCGGACCGGCCAGCCGTTCGAGCTTCGCGCGCAGGTGGTCGTGCTCGCCACCGGCGGATTCCAGAACAACCTCGACATGGTGCGCCAGTTTTGGCGCGCCGGCGTGCCGTTCCCGCCGCGCTTCCTGCTCGGCTCGGGCGTCAATTCGGTCGGGTCCGGCCTCAAACTCGCGCAGGCCGTCGGCGCTCAGCTCTCGCGCCTAGACCATCAGGAGAACCTCATCACCGGGCTGCCCGACCCGCGCTTCCCCGGTTCCGGCCGCGGGCTCAATGCAAACAACGCCAGCGCCATAAGGGTCAACGCGAACGGCGAGCGCTTCATGAACGAGCGCTCAAGCCCGATCGACAGCCTGACCAAGATCCTGAAGGAGGAAGGCGGATCGTATTGGGGCATTTTCGACGAGGCGGCCAAGCACACCTTCTGGATCGCCGGCTCCGACTGGGGCGATTTTGGCGAGATCGAAAAGTGGATCTTCAGCAATTCCAGGCTCGTCAAGTCGGCGCCCACGCTCGAGGAGCTCGCGAGGAAGACCGGCATGCCCCCGGCGGCGCTGGCTGAAACGGTCGCCCGCTACAACAGGCTCGTCGACGGCGGAGTCGACACCGATTTCGGGCGCTTCGGACCCGGCAAGGACTACAAGCCGGAGAAGATCCTCAGGCCCCCCTTCTACGCCGTGCAGTTCTTTCCCCTGACCCGCAAGAGCATGGGCGGCGTGGCGATTGACACCTCCTGCCGGGTGCTCGACACAGACCAGCATGTGATTCCCGCACTCTACGCCGTCGGCGAATTGAGTGGCCTGGCGGGCGTCAACGGCCAAGCCGCGCTCGAAGGCACGTTCCTCGGGCCGTCGATCGTGACCGGCCGGGTCGCAGGGCGCGCCGCCGCAGTCGAACTGGGGCGGCAACCGGGACCCGCTTCGATCATCCCTGTTCCTGAATTCCATCCCGCCAAACCCGATCCGCTCGCAAGGACGCAGCTCTGCCTGGCCTGCCACGACCTGCCGAGCCTCACCAAGCAGCAGCGCCCCGGGTACTGGCACTTCGAGAACGTGCACACGGCCGTCCTCGCCAACAAGTTCGACTGCATCCAGTGCCACGCGGAAATGAGCGCGACTTACCAGCCCGAACATCACCGCATCGACCGGATGGCCCAGATTCTGGTTTGCACGACTTGCCACAAGGGCGAAGACCGATAGCCGTGTCAGGCACAGGCTCGGCGTCTTCGGACGCCTAGCAGGCCGAGACCGGTTGAGGGAAGACATCAGGGGCATTCCGACTCGGTGCCGCGGACAATGTTTCCGCGCGTTCAACGCCAATGGCATCCGAGGCCGGCCTCGGAGGGCAACGCGTCAAACCGAACTGGGCATATTCTGCCGTCCAGAAGAAAGGCGGCGGAAAACAGTATTCGGGAATTCATAATGCTCTTAATCGCAACTTATTACAATCATGGCATCGGCAATGCTCTCATCTGAAGGGTCAAGGAAAACGGCGGCAGGTTATCGCAGGTCGGTGTGACACACAGCCAGCCCGCCAGATCGGCTTGCCATTGAGTCATGCACAATAAAACGAAGAAACTTCTGCCATTTCCTGCCTTCCTGACCCTTGGAGCCGTTCTCGCAATGAATGCGGCCGGCTGCGCCCATGTTCAAAAGACGAGGCCGCAGCGGGACTCCAATCCCTCGGCCCCGCAGCAGACCCACGAAGTGTCCCTCATCATTGACGGCAAAGTCGCCGCAAAATGGACGACTACAGGGAGCATTGAAGTCAACGGCGAACGCTACCTCGGGGAACCGGGCGCCATGGCGCCCCCTGCGCTGACGGAAAAATCCCAGTAGCGGATCGCTCGCCGATCGGCAGCAGTGTCTCGACGATCGCCTCGCGAGCGGCGAAAGGGATTCAGCACCGAGCCCGCCCCGTCAGCCCTTGGAAGCCAGGCTCAAGACGAATGCCTTTGTCTCGGCGAGCTGCGACACATCGAGGCCCCCGCCTTCGGAGAGGGCTTGTTCCCGCAGGCGCTTCTCGCCCGCGGAATCGCCCCGTTTGGCGCATACTGCCGATTGCCCGATCAGGATCCATCGATCCGAGGAAAAACGGGCTCGGGCGAAAGCGAGGAACTTGACATCGTCGTCGGTGACGTGGTCCGCAAAGACAAGCTCCCTTGCCAGCAGGTCGAAGGCCGGCCGATAGCGAAGGTCCAGATTTGCGGCCCGCTCGGCGAGATTGACCGCGGCGCGCGCATCCTGCGAAGATATGCCTGCGCCTCCAACCCGCCCAAACTGGAAGGTTGCATCCGCGCAAACAGTCCAGGCGCTTCGGGAGCCATGCGCCATCGCGTCGTCGACTGCCTGCCTGAGGGAGGCCGCGGGCATTTTCGATGCAGCCAACGCTTCCGCCCGCATGTCATAGGCCTCCGGCCTGCCGTTTGAGGCGGCAACGGCCGCATTCGCGTGCGCAACGGCGGAACCGAGGCTGGCAACCATCGCCGATTTCGCCATGGCGATTTCCACCTCCATGGGATCCGCAGGAACGATGGGATCGCGGTTCTCCGATTCCTCACCCAGCGAGACCTTGATCGTGTACCGCATGCCGTGCATGTAGCTTCGCAGGCTGGTGTCGACGGCCGCCGCGCCTTCGGGAGCAAGGGCCTTGACGAGAGCCTCCTGCGCCGACGAGCCGTCGCGGAGCGCCTGCCAGAACGCGCTGAAGGCATGGCGCTTCGCAGGCTCCTTGGCAAACATGAGGTAATGGGCGAATGCCCACGACTCGACATTGAAAAGCACACGGTTGTGCGCCTCAATCGCATCATCCTGCGTCAGGGCGAAGAGCTCCTTCACGGGCATCAGGCGCCATTGGTCCAGCAGGCGTTCAAATCGCGGAGGGGCGATTCCCAGTTCACCATGGGTTATCTCGCGCTTGAATGTCGAAAGCATTCTCGCCGTCCCGTGGACCACGGCGGGAGGTGCTTCAATGCCCAATCCATCCAGATACCAGCCGACGCCGCCAAAAAACGCCGCGTGCCGGGTCTCATACTCGTAATCCTGCGCCGCCATGGCGATGGTCGTCCAGCCGTCCAGGGAGCCGGTATTGGACCCTGTGAACACGTCCGGAAATTCCTGCGAGACATAGTCGATGTTGCGCCCGTCCGCCGTCAGCGGTTTGAACGGGTCGAATTCCCGGTCGTCGGCGAAAATGACGATCGTCAGCGGCTTCAGGCTGCGGGGATCGACAACGATGATTCGGCTGAGGAACCCGATGAAATCGTCGAAGTCCGAGGCCACATCCCGGGTCAGGCCGTCGGAGGTGTGGGTGTAGATCGTATAGCGGGGCGTCGAAAGTTTGCGCCATTCCGTGGCATGGAGAGGGCCGGCGCACGCAGCCGCGATCAGCACGGCGGAAAAAATGCGTAATGATTGGCGCCCCATCCGCTCTCGGGAAGCATCTCGTGCAGGCTGGCCCATACCGGCTTAATAGCACCAGCCTCCGCTTCGTACAGCCCTTTTCCCGCCGCTCCCTTCACCTGGTCCGCCGGCCAGGAGAGCGAAAACGACCTGCATCGAGCCTCGCCGATCCCCGCGCGGGCCGGCCGGCGCCGGCGTCTTTTGAATCTTTCTCCAGCGCATCTGCGTCTGTCTGCGCGTCACCTGCGGCCGGGGTCAAGCCGACGGGCCTTTGCCCGTCTTCTCTTTTCAAGCCAGGAATCCAATCATGAACAACTCCAACAAAAGCGGCGGCCATCTGGCCTGGATATATTGGGCATGCGCGCTGGCCGCGCTGACCCTTCAGGTGCGCGGAGCCGACGACGCGCAGCTCCTCCTGAACGGCGAGCCCGCCAGGGTGGACAGCTACAAGCCGGCGGACATCCAGTCCCTCGTGATGTCCAACGGTTTGCTCGCCATCACCTTCGGTAAGGACGCCAATGGCGACTTCAGTGCCGTTTCAGTCGTCAAGGATGGCCGGGAACTGGCGCACAATCTTCACGGCATCGAGCCGCGCGACAAGGATGCCCGGCGGACTTTCTACCTCGATTCAAATGCGGGCAACGGCCACCTTGTCACGGACACGGTGCAGGTGTTCAAGAACACGCCGGAACTGGTGCATTTCGCCGTGATCGACCACCGCGCGCTCCACCTGGAGCACCATTTCGTGATGCTGAAGGGCGAGAGCGGCGTGCATCCCTATGTCATCATCAAGAGCCCCACGGGCGTCAGTACCGGCGAGATGCGGACGATGTACCGTTTCGACCGGGACATTCTCGAATTTGCCTGGGAGGCCGAACGCACGGGCCAGCAGCCAAAATACGCCTTCCTCCAGTCGATTTCCGACCCGGGCAACATGGGCGACGAGACCTGGCGGTTGCCTGACGGATCCGTTTACCAGAAATACGACTACTGCCCGTACTACGCCGAAAGCCCGATGTGGGGACACTATGGCCACGGCTTCGGCGTCTTCTTCATTCCGGTCAGCCTGGAATCGTACGCGGGCGGCCCGCTCAGGCAGGAATTGGCCGTTCACCAGGATGCGCTGATCCTGAACTATGTCGGCGGCGGCCACTTCGGCGGCGGAGGATCCGCCACCGGCCGCAGCGGGGAGAAGATACACGGACCGTGGTACCTTTACTTCAACGCAGGCCCCACGCCCGAGGCCATCATCGCCGACGCGAAAAAGACAGCCGAGGCGGAAAAGGCCAAATGGCCCTACGCGTGGATGGACGAGCCGCTCTACCCCGTGGACCGCACGACGGTCACGGGCGCGCTGAGACTCACCCACGATCGCTCGACCGCATTCGCCTATGTAATCCTGGGACAGCCCACCAACCCGCCCCGCCCGTCCTTTGGCAGAAGGGGCGCCGGCCCCGACGGAGGCCCGGGGGCAGGCGGTCCCGGCCAGGCGGAGGGTGCGCGCCGACGCCGCTCAGCGCCCCCGGCAGAAGGTGACGCCGGAAACGGCCCCTTGGGCCGCGGCGGCGCCCCGGAAGGGGTCGCCCCGGTCGCCGACAGGGCGAGCATCCTCTACACCCAGTCGGGCGGCTACATCTTCTACGTGAAGGCCGACGCCGACGGACGCTTCTCCCTTCCGGCCGTGCGGCCGGGCATCTATACGCTGTATGCGTGGCAGACCCAGGGGCCGGTGACGCAGTCCTTCGCGAAGGACAACATAGAGGTCAAGGGCGCCAGGCTCGATCTCGGCGAGCTTTTGTGGGATGCCCCGTACCACCCGAACCTCGTTTTCCAGTTGGGCAAGGCGGATCGCATGGCCGGTGAATTCAAGCTGGGCAGCGCCCCGCGCTCGAATCAGCTGATCAACCAGATTCCCTACGACCTCACCTTCACGATCGGCCAGAGCAAGGAGTCGCAGGACTGGTACTACGCGCAGCCCGGCCCGGCGGCGCCGAGGTCCGGCACCTGGACCATCAAGTTCACGGTGAAGGCAGTTCCGGACGGCAACGCCTACCTGACCATTCCCGTGGCCGGCGGCCCGGGCGACGTCGCCGTGCTTGTCAACGGTCGGCAGGTCGGCCGGGTGTACCACAACGACGACGCCAGCGTCCGTCGCGCGGCCAACCGCAGCGGAGTTTACGAGAGGTTCGAGTTCACCTTCGCGGCCTCGCAGCTGCAGCCCGGCGAGAACACCGTCAGCCTGCGCACGCTGCGCGGCTCCGGAAGATTCAACGGCATCATGTACGACACGATCGTGCTCGAGACCGATTGAACCTGCCTTCCACCCGTCTGAGTTGAAATAAGGCGGAATTGCGTGCATCCATTCGGACCATGCGCGCGATTCGAGTACACGAAACCGGTGGAGCGGACAAGCTGAGGCTGGATGACATGCCCGTGCCCGACCCGAGGGCCGGCGAGGTGCGCTTCCGCGTAGAGGCGGCGGGCGTCAACTTCATAGACACCTACCAGAGGAGCGGGCTGTATCCCCTGCCCCTTCCCTTTACGCTGGGAATGGAAGCCGCCGGCATCGTCACCGCGGTCGGGGCCGGCGTGACCGGATTCAGTCCGGGCGAGCGCGTGGCAAGCGCTCGGGTGAGCGGAGCGTACGCGGACGAGGCAATCGTTCCCGCAGCCCACCTGGTTCCTCTTCCCGAGGGTGTCGGCTCCCGGCAGGCGGCCGCCCTGCTCCTTCAGGGGCTCACCGCCCACTACCTGGCCTGCGACACATTCTCGCTCAAGCCCGGGGACACGGCCCTCGTTCATGCCGCTGCGGGAGGCGTCGGTCTCCTGCTGGTGCAGATCGCGAAACTCCGCGGCGCCCGGGTGATCGGCACCGCCGGAAACGAGGACAAGGCCCGCCTTGCGCGGGAAGCGGGGGCCGACGAAGTGGTGGTCTATTCCAGGGACGACTTCGCGGAGGCAGCGCGGCGTTTCACCGGCGGACGGGGAGTCGATGTCGTCTATGACGGCGTCGGGAAGGACACCTTCGAAGGGAGCTTGAACAGCCTCCGCGCGCGCGGCCTGCTCGCCTCGTTTGGCAACTCCAGCGGCCCGGTGGCCCCGTTTTCCCCGCTGCTCCTCTCGCAAAAAGGCTCGCTCTATTTCACGAGGCCGACGCTGGTTCATTACACACGGACCACGGCCGAGCTGCGGAGCAGGACCGACGACTTGTTCGGATGGCTGGCGGCGGGAAAGCTGAGCGTGCGAATCGGCGCAGCCTTCCCTCTGGCCGAGGCGGCCGAGGCCCACCGAGCGCTGGAGGGCAGGAAGACGACAGGCAAGGTCGTTCTCCTGACCTGAATTCCGGCTCAGGCTGTCGCCAGGCCGGCGACCTTCAGGGCATAGGCATGGTCGCACGGCTTCTGCTGCGGAAGCTGGACCACGAGGCCCCGTTCGTCGTGCTTCCACTCGAGCCGTCCGGAGTAGCCGAGAAGGGCGACGTCTTCGACCCTGCCCGCCACGTTGGGGCTGGTTGTCCTTAGCGGCGCAATGACCGCCTCCTTGTCAGGCCAGCCCATGAAGAACGCATAAAGGGTCGCGCCCTTGGTCGTGAATCGAACCTCCTCCGCGGTGAAGTCCTTGCGGCCGTTCTCGTTGAACTGCTGGCCTGGCACCTGATGGATCACGGCGCCGGGGCCGTCGCCAAATGTCTTCCACGGGCGCGTGGCGTGGATCGCCTCGCCGTTGACCGCCATCCAGGCCGTGATTTCCTCGACCACTTTCAATTCTGCGGGATCGGGCATGCCGCTGTTCGGCAGCGGAACATTCAGCAGGAGGTTGCCGTTGCGGCTGACGATATCGACCAGCATGTCGATCACCCGCTTCGGCGTCTTGTACCTTGCGCGGGTGTCGTAGTGCCAGTTGCCGATGCAGGTGTCGGTTTGCCACGGCCGGGGCCAGATCCCATCGACGAGGCCGCGCTCGACGTCCAGGACGCACATGCCGGCGGCCGCATCGGGCCGGCTCTTGCTGTTGTAGACCGCCTCAACCCCGCCTCCGTGGCGATTTGCGCTCGTATTGTAAAGGTGGGCGACGAGGGCGAGGCCATAGTCCTCGAAGGGAATTCCGCCATCGGTGTAGAGAAGATCGGGTTCGTACTGGGTGACGAGGTCCTTGATCCGCTGAAAATAATTCTCGCGCCAGGAATCCGGCCCGCTGCGGCTCATCGCCATCCCGCCCTTAGCCGGGCCGTGAACGGCCTTTTCGACCCAGTCCGCGGGCATCTGGCTGTAGTCGTGGTAGAGATCCGCGAACTGGGGATCGCTCCCATCGTACGGCACGCCGGCAAGGGGGCCGGTCGAATCGCTGCCGTGCGCGGTTCCAAACCAGCTGAAGCTGTTTGACAAGTGCTCGCTGACGCCAAATCGCAGGCCATGGCGTTCGGCGGCCTTCTTGAAAAGCCCGACGATGTCCTTGCGGGGGCCGCTGGCCACTGCGTTCCAGCGGGGTTGGTACTTTGAATTCCAAAGGTCGAACCCGTCGTGGTGCACGCCCATGCTGACGAAATACTTGGCGCCCGCATTCTTGTAGAGGCCGATCAGGTGCTCGGCGTCGAACCGGTCGGCCTTCCACGAGGCTATGACCTCCTTGAATCCAGTCTTGGACGGGTGGCCGTAGTGCTCAAGATGATGCCGGTACTGGGGCTCGCCCTGGACATACATCCTCCGGGCGTACCAGTCGCCGTACTCGGCGGCTGACTGGGGGCCCCAATGGGCCCACATCCCAAATTTCGCGTCGCGAAACCACTCCGGGCACCGGTACGCGTTGAGCGATTCGCGCGTTCCGGCGAAGGGTCCTGGCGGGATCGACGGAAGGCCGGATCCGGCCGCGGCCCGCAGGGCTCGGGATGCGCCGAGCATCTGAGCGGCTGCGAGGAGCTTGATGGCTGTGCGGCGGGAAATCTTCATGGGGCGGGAAGAATGGAAGTGCGCGCTGGTCCATGCGCGCGCTCGCGCAGGATGAGCCGCTGGACCGCAAAAAGTCCAGATGATTGAACCCATAATCGCCTCGCCTTTGGCGCGGGGCCGGCTCACATGCAGTGGGTCCCGCCCGCCTTCCACCCCAGCCATGCCGGCCCAGCTACCAGCACCGCAGCGACCGCTGACCGACACCGGGCGGATCGATCGGCTGTACCGGTACTGGCGCGTGCGCGTGATGTATTCGATGATGACGGGCTACGCGCTTTTCTATTTTCTGCGCAACAACCTGTCGATGGCGGCGCCGGCCATCATTCACGAGCACCACTTCAGCAACACGCAGTGGGGAATCGCCATGGTGAGCGCCCCAACGATCGTCTACGCCTTCTCGAAGTTCTTCAGCGGCATAATCGGCGACCGCGCGAATCCGCGGCTCCTGCTGAGCCTCGGCCTTCTGCTCTCAGCGATCGTCAATGTCGCCTTCGGCTTTGCCGCGGGCCTCACCTCATTCGCCCTTCTTTGGGGGCTGAACAACGCTTTTCAGGGGACCGGCGTGCCTCCCTGTGTGCGCCTGCTGACGAGCTGGTTCAGTCCCAAGGAGATCGGCCGCGCCTGGGGGATCTGGAACGCCTCGCACCAGATCGGGGGAGCCCTCATCGCGATCTGGGCAGGCTGGCTTGTCGGCCACTTTGGCTGGCGGGCGGCGTTCTGGGCACCGGCGGGACTGTGTTTCCTGGCGTCGTTCTGGCTGCTGAACCGGCTGACCAATTCGCCGGAGGCGATGGGGCTGCCTCCCGTCGAGGTCTACAGGGAAAAGACCGCTCCCGGAAGCGTCGCCGAGGCCGGAGCCCCTTTCTGGGGCGTCTTCCGGAAGCACATCCTTTGGAACAAGTGGGTATGGATCGTGAGCCTGTCCAATTTCTTCGTCTATGTCGTCCGGATAGGGATTCTCAGCTGGGCGCCCAAGTATCTCATAGAGGAAAAAAACTTCACGCTGACCGCGGCGGGAGCGTCCCTTTCCGCGTTTGAGTTTGCGGGGATCTTCGGCGCCTACGCAGCGGGATGGCTTTCCGACACGGCATTCAGGGGACGGCGCGGCCCGGTGTCGGTGTCGTTCATGGCCCTCTTGATCGCCGGGCTTTTCGCGCTCTTCTTCGTCCCAAAGGGCGAGGTCTTCGCGATGACGGTCCTTTTTGGAATCCTCGGTTTTCTCGTTTACGGCCCGCAACTGCTCATCGCCGTCGCGGCGGCCGATTTCGCCACAAAGGCGGCTTCATCGAGCGCCGTCGGCCTCACGGGGCTTTTCGGCTATTTCGGAGCGTCCGCCTGCGGTGTGGGCACGGGCATGCTGGTCGATCGATTCGGCTGGAACGGCGCGATCTGGCTGTACGTCTGTTCCGCCGCGGCCGGCTGCGTGCTGCTCGCCGCAACGTGGGGCCTTTCAGCGCCCAGTGCCAGGAGCCGCTGATCGGAAATGGGATCCGCACCCTCCGGCTTTGAGACCCGGTGATGAATAGGCAAGACCGGCTGAGGTCTTATCCTGTTGTAACAGAGGCCCGAGTCGGATTAGCCTGCAACCATCGCAAACTCCGACGAATCCTGCCCAATCTCGTCGGCGCAAAGGTCCTCTGGCTTCCGGCGCTGTGCTCCTAGCACAGCCCGGTCGCCTTTGGTCCTTTTCGCTCGACGATCTTGCGCAATCTTCATCGGTTTTGTGATGGATGCAGGCTAGGCTGTCAGAGGCCAGGTCAAAGAATTAACCCCGTGTTTAACGCGTTCCAGTCAACGCTGCCGTGCCCCGGACCGCGGAGGATCCGCAGGACGGCCGCCCGATTTGGCGGCGCCCTGGGAGGCATCTTGTGCTGGATGGGCGCGGTGGCGCCGTGGGCTCTCCCGGGCCTGAATGCGGCCGACCCGCCGGCGCAGACGCCTGTTTCGTACGCCACGTTCATCTACGACATCAGCACCGGCCTGCCTTTCAACTCCGCCTGGCCCGTGGTTCAGACGCGCGACGGCTACATCTGGATCGCCACCACGGCTGGCCTGACGCGCTTCGACGGCGCGAGATTCGCCACCTACCGCGTCTCGGACACGCCCGGGTTGGCCGACAATCAGATTCGTGCCCTCCTCGAGGACGACACGGGCGCGCTTTGGGTGGGCACCCAGCGGGGCCTGTCGCGCTACTGGCGTGGAAAGATGGACCTCGTCGGCCTGTCCGGAATGGCCATCACTTCGATCCTCAAGGACCGGACGGGCCGCCTGTGGATTGCGACCCTTGAGCACGGATTGTGGGAATACAGGGACGGCAAGTTTGCCGAGCGGAAGGATCCGGTCATTCCGGTCGTGCCGCCGCTGCACGACGTGCGCTCGCTTTTCATGGATTCGACGGGCCGGGTGTGGGTGTGGCTCCGGAGCAAGGGCATGGCCTACCTCGACGGTGATTCGCTGAAGCTTTTCAATGGATTCGGCGCGACCTCCGACCAGGGAGTGCCGATGACCGAGGCTCCCTTGGGCACGCTCTGGTTCGGCACCGAGCAGGGCGTATTCCGGCTGCGCGACGGCCAGATGCTGAAATTCGGTGCAGAACAAGGGCTCGGCAATGCGGCAATCCGGCATCTTTACGCGGACAGCAAGGGCCAGATATGGGCGTCGGCCAACAAGCTGTATCTGTTGGAAAGTCCGGATGCCGGGTCGTTCATGACGGTGCCCATCGCGGTGGAATACGCGAGGTGGGTGATGCAGGACCGGGAAGGCAGCATCTGGGTGGGCACGCCGACGGAGGGCCTGTGGCAGATTCGCTCCTCCGCATTCAGGATGGTGCGGCCGCAGGACCCGCTGCTGGATGGGAACGTGAGGGCGATAGGGATCGACCGCGCGGGCGCCACCTGGGCGAGCCTCCCCAACGGCGGCGCAACCCGAATCCTGCCGGACGGAAAATCATCGATCATCGAAACCGACGGCGTCGTGTCGACAATCTGCCCGGCCGCCGATGGAAGCGCCTGGCTGGGCACGCCCACCTCGCTGAGGGTGTGGCGCGACGGCAGGCAGCAGGTGTACCCCCAGTTCAAGCGCGTTTACGCCATTTACCAGGACAGGGCCGGAGCGATCTGGATCGGCGCGGAGGAGGGCGGAGGCGTGGTGCGGTACGAGAACGGCAAGTTCGACTCATCATACGCCGAACTGATAAGGAAGGCCCTGGCCAATCCACCGCCCGTGGCGATTGCACGCACCTTTGCCGAGGATGCGGAAGGGGCCCTTTACATCGGTCTCGTCTTCCGGGATTCCGGCGTCGTGAAGCTGAAGGACGGCGCCGCAACGGTGTATTATTCAAAGCCGATCTTTGAGACAAGCGAGGTCTTTTCGGTTTATCCCGACAGGGATGGCAATCTCTGGGTTGGAACGAGGGGAAAAGGCCTTGCGGTGTTCAGCCAGGGGCGCTGGTCCAATCCCGACAGCTTCTCCATTCCGTTCAACGATCACGTCGTGACAATCACCGAGGACGATTCCGGCCGCCTCTGGATCGGAACCTTCAAGGGGATTCTGTGGGCTTCCAAGGCCGACTTGCTCGCCGTGGCCCGGGGCGAGCGGGCCGGCGTGGCATTTCGACAGGCGGCAGCGAGCGACGGCATCCGTCCAGCCGCGGTCGGCAACGGCATTTACGGGGCGTTTCCGGCGGCCTGGAAGGCCGCCGATGGCACGATTTTCTTCGCCACCCAGAGAGGGGTGGCGGCGGTCAATACCAGGATGGTCTCCGCCATATCCACGGTGGCGCCGCTGATGAAAATCGAACGCGTCCTGCGAAACGACCAGGCCCTGGACGCCGGAAGCGGGGTCCGCCTGAAGGCCGGCACGCGGACGCTGACAATCGACTACACGGCGCTGAGTTTCGTCCAGCCGGACCAGGTGCTCTTCCGCTACCGCCTGGATGGCCACGACACGAACTGGGTCGCGGCCGGAACCCGGCGCACGGCCTATTACACCAATCTCGGGCCGGGCACCTACACCTTCCGGGTTACCGCGTGCAACAGCGACGGAGTGTGGAATAGGGACGGCGCGAGCCTGGCCATCGTGCAGGTGCCGTTTTTCTACGAAACCGTCTGGTTTTGGTGCGCGGCGGCAATCGTCCTCGGGTTGGGCGTCTTTGCCATCTTTCGCCTGCGAACGGCGGCCTTGCGCCGCAGGAACGTGGAACTGGAACGGAGAATCGCGGAGCGCACGGCCGAGCTGGCCAAGTCCAACGAGACAATCCGGGCCTCCGAATACCTGTACCATTCGCTGGTCGAGAGCCTGCCGCAGATCATCGCGCGCAGGGACGCCGAGGGGCGATACACCTACGTCAACGCCGCCTTTGCCGAGATGGTCGGCCGGCCGGTCGAGCGGATCATCGGCCAAACCGACAGTGAAATCGTTCCGCCCGACCAGGCCGCCAAGAACCGCGAGGGCGACCTGCGCGCGATGCAGACCGGCGAAGTGCTGGAGTACGAAAACGTTCTCGAGCGCGCGGGGCAGAAGAAGCGCTACATGCACATCAAGAAGGTGCCCCTCTTCCGGGACCACCACCCCATCGGCGTGCTGGTGCTTTTCTGGGATATGACGGTTTTCCGCGAAACCGAGGAGCAGCTGCGCGAAGCCCAGCGGGAGCTGATCGAGACTTCGCGGCTGGCCGGCATCGCCGAGGTCGCCACGGGGGTTCTGCACAACCTCGGCAACGCCCTCAACAGCGTGAACACCTCGGCCTCCCTTGCGACGGAGCGCCTCCGCAAGTCCAAGGTGCCGAGCGTGAGCAAGGTCGCCCAGCTGCTGGTTGAACAGGGCGATCACCTCGTCGAGTTCTTTGCCACCGATCCGCGCGGCCGCCAGCTGCCGGCCTATCTCGAGCAGCTGGCCTCCCTCCTGCAGGCCGAGCGGTCCGAGTCCGTTCGCGAGCTCGAGGCCCTGCAGGACGGCGTCGATCACATCAAGCAGATCGTGGTTGCGCAGCAGAGCTTTGCGCACGCCACGGGCATCACCGAGCTCGTGCCCGCCGCGGAGCTGATCGAGTACTCCCTGCGCATCAGCGATGCGTCGCTGAACCGGCACGGCGTGTCCGTGTCCCGCGAATTCTCGCCCGCGCCGCCCGTGAGGGTCGAACGCCAGAAGGTGCTGCAGATCATCGTCAATCTGATCCGAAACGCCAAGGAGTCGATGAACGAGGCCCGCGATGCCGGGAAGCTGCTCACCATAGGCGTCCGCGTTTCGACCGAGGGCAGCGTCCAGATTTACGTGACTGACAACGGCGTCGGGATAGCGCCCGAGAACATCACGCGGGTCTTCGGTTTCGGCTACACAACCAAGGTTAACGGCCACGGTTACGGCCTGCATTCGAGCGCGAACGCCGCCAAGGAGATGGGCGGCTCGCTCCACGCCCAAAGCGGCGGCCCGGGAAAAGGGGCGACATTCGTCCTCGAGTTGCCGACCGCCGGTTGAGCGAACCGTCACGCGCATTTCCCCTCCAACGCAACACAATGAATACACCCAGCGTTTCCTCCGCACTGTGGCGCGCCCCGCAAGCCCTGCTGATCATAGCGTCCGCAGTCCTGGCGCACGGCGCCGACGGCGGCGCCCAGGCGCAACCGCCGGCGCCGGCCATCACCATCGACGCCAGCCTGGTCAAGGGCCATTCGAGCCCGATTCTGTACGGCCTGATGACCGAGGAGATAAACTATTCCTACGACGGCGGACTTTACGGCGAACTCATCGCCAACCGAGCCTTTCAGGACAACGCGAGCGATCCGGCGCACTGGACCGTGAGCGCTGAAAACGGCGGAACCGGCACGCTTGCCCTTGACAAGGCTGTGCCCTTGAACGACGCGCTTAGGACGAGCCTGAGGTTCGAATTCAGCGCCGCGGGCGCCGGGCAGAGAGCCGGCCTTTCGAACGGCGGCTTCTGGGGCATCCCGGTCCGTCCCTCATGCACCTACCACGCCTCATTTTATGCAAAGGCCGCTCCCGGCTTCAAGGGCCCCCTGACCCTCGCCCTCGCCGGCAACGACGCGCCGGAAACCTTTGCCACGGGTGTGGTTCCCGCCGTGTCCGAGTCCTGGGCGAAATACGAAGTCACGCTTAGGACCGCCGCCGGCATCAGCTCATCGAAGAACAACCGTTTTGTCATCTGGGCGGCCGGAAGCGGCACAATCTGGCTCCAAAACGTTTCGCTCTTTCCGCCCACATTCAACAACCGGCCCAACGGAAACCGGCCCGACATCATGCAGCTGCTCGCCGAGTACAAGCCGGCGTTCCTGCGATTTCCCGGGGGCAATTACCTCGAAGGAAACACCCTGGCCACCCGGTTCAACTGGAAGGAAACGATCGGCGACATTTCCCGGCGCCCGGGCCACATGGACGACGCCTGGCGCTATCATTCCTCGGACGGCATGGGCCTGCTGGAATTCCTGGAATGGTGCGAGGACCTGAGGATGCAGCCCGTCCTTGCGGTCTATGCGGGCCTGGCGCTCCGCAATGGCGGCGCGGTCGCGCCCGGAGCCGACCTGGCGCCATATGTCCAGGATGCCCTCGACGAGATCGAGTACGTCGCCGGCGACACCTCCACGCAGTGGGGCGCCCGGCGGGCACAGGACGGCCATCCGGCTCCCTTTGCCCTCACCTATGTCGAGATCGGCAATGAGGACTGGCGCGACACCTATGACGCGCGTTTCACCCAGATCTATGACGCGATAAAGGCCAGGTATCCGCAGCTCCAGCTGATCGACTCGTCCGCCCGCAGCGGCCCCAATGGCCGGGTCACCACCTATGCAAAGGCCCGCAAGGCGGATGTCTATGACTGCCATCTTTACACGCGATCGGCGGAGCAATCCGAGGCCAGGTCGACCGATTACGACACATACGACCGTTCCGGCCCGAAGATCTTTGAGGGGGAATGGGCCACCCGCATCGGCGCCCCAACGCCCAACATGACTGGCGCCATTGGGGACGCTGCGTACATGACCGGATTGGAGCGCAATTCGGACATCGTCATCATGGCCTCGTACGCCCCCCTCTTCGTCAACGTCAGCCCGGGCGGCATGCAATGGCCGACAGACCTGATCGGCTACGATGCCCTTGGCAGCTACGGTTCGCCGGCGTTTTACGCGCAGGCCATGTTCAACAACAACCGCGGCGATGAGATCCTGGCGACAAGCGCGGAAAACATCGGCTCGCGCACTTGGCAGCCGCCCGCCGCTCGCGGCGGCCAGCCGCCCCCGCCCCAGCAGGTGCCGACCCTGTTTCATGGCGCCACCCGCGACAGCAAGACGGGCACCATCTACCTCAAGCTGGTGAATCCCATGGGTACATCGCAGGACATCCGCTTGGAGATCAAGGGAGCCGCCTCGGTGGCGTCCGAAGGCGAGTCGGTTGTCATGAAGGCCGACAACCCCTCGGACACAAACTCCCTCGCGGAGCCAAGGAAGATCGTCCCGGTCCCGGCCAGGGAAAGCGGATTCGGAGCCAGATTCACGCGCACCCTGGCGCCCTATTCCATCAACATCCTGAAGATCTCGACCAAGCCTTAGCCCGGCCTCCCGAATCCCGCCATCATTCGATTACGCACCGGCAGCCCTTTGCCGGATCCCTTTCGAACGAGATTTGCCAGCCCTTCTTCCTGGCGAGGTCCCTCACCAGTTCGATCCCCTGGGAAAGCCTCCAGGTCTCCTTGCCGCCCGGCTCCCTGCCGAAAAGCCTGAGTTGCATCCTGTCGCTCTCCAGTTGGGTCACGCACAGGGTGGCCGTGTCGGATGCCAGCTCCTTGATGTCCTTCTGCCAGTAATGGGCGGTGATCCCGGCCCTGTCCCACTCGCCCATGAAGCTCATCGCGTCGTCGAGGGCCCAAGCGCGCAGGCTGGCCTCAATCGACGCGGACTTCTTGGGCAGCGCGAATATCGTGGACATGTTGGGGCAGGCGGCCGAAGCAGGGTATCAAGGCCACAGATAGTTGATACTGTGGATAATCGGCACGTAAAGCCGCAAAATTAAACCACTGAATCCGGTTTCTGGCCGGATTCAGCCGCACCCCGGCGGTTTCACCCAGCGCGCGTTACTCCGTGACCTTGACGACGAAGTAAAGGAAAGTGCCGTCCACCTTGGTGAACTGGTGGGGAATGCCGTGCGGGATTATGATGACATCTCCCTTGGCGAGGTGCCGTTCGGTTCCGCCCGTTATCGAGGTCGCATGGATCTCATTCGGGCTGACCTCCTTGGGATCCACCGCGGTCCCACCGGTCACAAAGGTCGCCGAGCCGCCGACGATATAGAATACGTCCGTGTCGCGCGTATGGACCTCCACAAAGCCCGGTGCCACGCGCCGTCCGGCAACCACCTTGTAGTGGGTGTTTGAGTTGAAATTGCCGCCAACGCCTGTCTGGAAGGCGGTGTCGACCCGGGTGTGATCGAACTGGATGACTTCAGTGGGCGGCTCCTTTGGGACATAGGGCGCCTTCGGAGCGGGTGCGTCGGCCGCCGAAGCGACGCGGGCAAATCCGAGGACGGCACACGTGAAAAGGGCGAGGTATGGGGAGGGTTTCATCGCCGGCGAGATTGGAACGCTCCCGGCCGGATGACAAGACGCTAACGGCTCGCCTTCCGTCCCTTCCTTCTGAGACGATTCGCCTTTTGTGGATGCTTCCCTCCCATCGACGGCCGCCCCGTGGCGGTCAGGCCTGCGCGGCGCAAGAGCCAATCTCTGGCCGGGCCTGGCCCTGCAGCTTGCGGCGCTCGCCCTTGTCCTTGCCTACTACAACGAGCCCCGCGTCCACGCCTTGTTGACGCGCCTGGTCGAGGTGCGACAGTCCGCCGGACTCGCGTACGGCATGGCGTCGACAGCGCTTTTTGCCGGGGTTTTGCCGTTCCTGTACATCCGCTTGGAATGCGGAATCGCGGGGCGAAAGCCGCAGTACAGCTGGATTCAAGGGCTCCTCCTGACGGCTTTCTGGACTTACAAGGGGCTCGAGATCGATGTCTGGTATCGCCTGCTGGCACATTTCTTTGGAACAGGACACTCCCCAGCCACAATCACCCTCAAGGCCTTCTTCGACCAGTTCGTATACTGTCCGATTTTCGCGATTCCGACTGTGGCGGCCGCCTACCAGGCAGTGCGCGGCCGGAACAGGTTTTTGGCGGACATAC
>Ga0302320_10006471_pt1 | contig 25989 bp, 25 predicted proteins | sample Bog_T0_3_FD_202130 | JGI IMG/M metagenome (GOLD analysis project Ga0302320, IMG submission 202130) | Peat permafrost microbial communities from Stordalen Mire near Abisko, Sweden - Bog_T0_3 | ecosystem: Environmental > Terrestrial > Soil > Wetlands > Peat | place: Sweden: Abisko, Stordalen Mire... | reverse complement strand
CGCCACGCGGGCGACGCCCCGGCGGCGGCCGCGGCCGGCGCCCAGGCGCAGGCCGCGCTCGCCCAGCGAGAGGCGGTGCGCCAGCACGCGAAGACGGCCCTGCGCGCGGCCGATCCGGGCCTCTCGGCCAACGACGCCGACTATGTTTTCATCACCTTCATCCTCGAGCAGCTGCCGCATGGGGTGATCGGGCTGCTCGTCGCCGCCTTTTTGGCGGCGGCCATGTCTTCGAAAGCGGCGGAGCTGAACGCCCTGGGCTCCACGACCACGGTGGATGTCTACCGGCACCTCGTGCGGCGGGAGGCCGACGATGCCCACTATGTGAAGGCCTCCAAATGGTTCACGGTCCTCTGGGGCCTGGTCGCCCTGGCCTTCGCCCTCTCGATCCACCTGGCCCAGAATCTCATCCAGGCGGTGAACATCCTCGGCTCGATCTTCTATGGCGTCGTCCTGGGCATCTTCCTGGTGGCGTTCTTCCTGCGGCGGGTCGGCGGGACCGCCGTGTTCTGGGCCGCCATCGCGGCGCAGCTTGGGGTCTGCGCGCTCTTCGCCGCCAGCACGATCAGCTACCTGTGGTACAACCTGATCGGCTGCGCGGCCTGCGTCGGGCTGAGCGTCCTCCTGCAGGCCGGCCTGGACCGGCGCGCGGGGGCCGCCCCGCTCCCTCCGCCATGAGCGCGCCGGTCATCTGCTTTGGCCAGCAGCCCTGCGGGTTTTTTCCCCGCCGCTTCCTAGTCGCGAAGGTCCGGACGGCGCGCCGCCTCCAGGCCGAAATCGGCGGCGAGATCGTCTTCTTCCTGCACGACAGCGACCACGATCCGCGCGAGACCACGACGATCCTGCGCGACCGGAGGACCGGCGCCCCGGCCCGCCTCAATTTCGCCTTCGCGAACCGGGTGCAGCGCAAGTGGGCGCCACTCTTTTTGAAGCAGGTCTCGCCCGAGTGGCGGCTGAAAATGGCCCGGCAGCTGCCGGCCTTCGCCCCGGCCCCCTGGGCCGAGGCGTTTGCCTCGTGCACGGCCGGCAACGCCGCCGATTTCTGCCTGGAGATGTACCGGCGGATGGGGCTGCTGGAGGGCATCCGGGTCGTGCGCTCCGGCGATCCGGCGGTCCGCAAGGCGGCGATGGCCGTGCCCCAGTACTTCGTCGACGTGCCGTACGCCGGCGAGATCGTCCGGGCCCGCTGCGACGGCGGGGCGCTCCGCCTGCACGAAGGCGGAGATTCCTACGTGACGCTGCCCCCGGTGGCGTATACCAAGGAGCAGATCAGCCCCGCCCGCGACACCCGCCTGCGCTGGATGCAGTCGGTGCTGCACTGCACCCATTACATTACCGGCGCGGGCGAACAGGCCTATCTGCGCCCGGCCGACGCTCCGGAAATCACCTACCTCCCCCGCGACCCCATTGACCAATCCGATGAAGCCTACACCGAACTCTGCTCCTGAGACCGCCGCGGTCCTGGCCTTCGGCGCGCATCCCGACGACCTCGAATTTGGGTGCGGCGGGGTGATCGCGGCCGAGACCGCCGCCGGCCGCGCCGTCCGGCTCGTCGTCTGCTCGCGCGGGGAATCCGCTACCCAGGGCACGCCCGCCGAGCGCACCGCCGAGGCCGAGCAGTCGGCCGCCCTCCTGGGGGCCGCCCTGGAGTTTCTCGATCTGGGCGGAGACGCCCACTTCGAGCGCCGGCTGCCCGAGGCCCTGAAGCTGGCGTCGATCGTGCGGCGCGTGCGCCCGCGGCTGATCCTAGCCCCGAGCCCCGGGGAGAACCAGCACCCCGATCATGCCCGGCTCGGGCAGATGGTGCGCGACGCCGCCCGCCTCGCCCGCTATGGCGGGGTCGCCGAGCTGCGGCCGCACCCGGCCCACGCGATCGACGCCCTGCTGTTCTATGCGGTCACCCCCGAGGCAGAACCGCCCGGGGTCCAGCCGATCCTGGTGGACGTTTCCGCGCCGGCGACGCTCGCGGCCTGGACGGCCGCCATGCGGGCGCACGCCACCCAGGCCAAGGTCCGCAATTACGCCGAGCTGCACCTGGCGCGCGCCCGAGTGTTCGGCCTGCGGGCCGGCGTGGGCCATGCCCAACCGCTGTGGCCCAACGACCCCCTCCTCTTCCCGTCGCTTGGGCCGCTCGGCCGCTCGGCGCGGAGCTTCTGACCCGCATGCCCTCCGGCCCCGCCCTCAAGATCGGCCTCACCTGCTACCCGTCGGTCGGCGGCAGCGGCGTCCTGGCCTCCGCCCTCGGCGAGGAGCTCGCCCGGCGCGGACACGAGGTGCATTTCATCAGCTACGGACGCCCGTTCCGGCTGCCGGCCGACGCCCCGCGCCTGTTCTTCCACCCGGTCGTCATCAATGATTACGGCCTCTTCAAGTACCCGGACTACACGCTGCCCCTTTCGGTCAAGATGGCGGAGGTAAGCCGGGCCTGCGGTCTGGACGTCCTGCACGTGCACTATGCCGTGCCGCATGCCACGGCCGCGATCCTCGCCCGCTCGATGCTCCCCGCCGCCCTGCGGCCGCGGGTGGTGACGACGCTGCACGGCACCGACACCACGCTCCTCGGGCGCGATCCGGGGTACGGCCCCGCCATCCGCCACGCGCTCGCCTGCTCCGATGCGGTGACCACCGTCTCGGAGTTTCTGCGCGGCGAGACCCAGCGCCTGCTCGGAGTCGAGCGGACGATCGACGTGATTCCCAACTTTTTCACGCCCCGGCCGACCCGCCGGTCCAGGGCCGAGATCCGGCGGGAGCTCGGCGTGGGAGCCGAAGCCCTGCTCCTGCATTCCTCGAATTTGCGGCCGGTCAAGCGGATCGACGTCCTGCTCGAGGCGGCGGCTCGCGTACGGCCTGGCGGCGCCTTCAAGCTCCTGATCCTGGCCGGCGCCAGCTTCGCGCCCTTCGCGGCCGACGTGGCCCGCCTCGGCCTCGGCGACCGGGTGCTCGTCCGGGAAAACGTGGCCGAAATCGAAGACTATCTCCAGGCCGCCGACCTGGGGCTCTTCGCCTCCGAATCGGAGAGCTTTTGCCTTAGCATCCTCGAGGCGATGAGTTTTGGCTGCCCGAGCGTGGCCACCGCGGTCGGCGGGATCCCCGAGGTGGTCGACTCCGGCGTCACCGGCCTGCTGGTGCGCCCGGGCGATGCCGACGCGCTCGCCCGCGGGATCGAGGCCCTCCTCCGGGATCCGGATCGCCGGCAGGCGATGGGCGAAGCCGCCCGGATCCAGGCGCGGGAGCGATTTTCGGCCGATGCGATCGTGCCCAGATACGAAGCGCTTTACCGCCGGGTGTGCGCCCGGGCGGAAGGGCCGCATGAAACCGCGCTGGCTTGACCGGCGGCCTGGACCGGGGGCAGGCCGGAGAATTGCCCGAAGTCGGGGTCGAACCGACACTCTTTTTTAGGGAACCGGATTTTGAGTCCGGCGCGTCTGCCAATTCCGCCATTCGGGCGCTGAAGAAGCGCGAACTAAGCGGCAACCCGGCGCTGCATCAAGCCAATCTTGCCCGCGCAGGTCCCACGGGCGGCGACGGCGCAGCCCGGCCGGAATGCCGGAGAAGTAACCGCAGGGCTCGAACTTTGTTTGAACATCGCGCGCGCCGGCTGCGTCTCTCCTTTGTTCTTTTTGGAGATTCATAGTTTGTTGTGTTAAAATAGTCGGCAAGAGCGTCGGACCTTGGTTCGGCGCTCTTACTGTTTTTATTTGGACAGGACTCGGCTTTTGAGGCCCAGTTTGCCGTGGGACCGGCCGGAGACCAAACCGGGGCTCGGGCAAATCCGCCCGACGCAGGGTCCCTTCGGCCAGCCGGCAGCCGGAATTCGGAGCCGAATCCCCGTCCCATCCATGCCCGATTTCCGAGTCCATTGCCTCGCGCCGACCGCCGAGCCGACATCGCTGGTCCTTTCGACGGCCGAATCCCACCATTTGGTGGCGGTCAACCGGGCCCGGGCCGGCGACCCGGTGACCGCCTTCGACGGCCGCGGCACCGAATGGCTCTGCGTGGTGGCCGAAGCCGACAAGCGCCGCGCCCGGCTCGAGGTCAGGTCCGCCCGCAAGGCCGTGCCGCTCGCCTGCCGGATCACGCTGGGCCAGGCCCTTCCGAAGGGGGCGGCGATGGACGAGATCGTGCGCCAGGCCACGGAACTGGGCGCCGCCCGGATCGCTCCCCTGGAGAGCGAGCGCAGCCAGGTTCACTTCGGAGAGGGGCGATTGGAGCGCAAAGTTGAGAAATGGCGCGGGGCCGCCCTCGAAGCGGCCAAGCAATGCGGCAATCCCTGGCTGCCTGAAATCCTGCCCCTGCAGTCTGTGGCTGATTTCTTGGCCGGCGCCGGCGACTTCGATCTCAAGCTAGTCGCCAGCCTCCAACCGGGGGCAAAATCCCTCAAGCTGGCGCTCTCCGCCTACCAGGCAGCCGCCGGCCGGCGTCCTCGAACCGCAGCCTGGCTGATCGGGCCGGAGGGAGACTTCAGTCCGTCAGAACTTGTTAATGTTCATAAATTTGGATTCGAACCGATCACCCTTGGGCCGCTCGTCCTGCGGTGCGACACCGCGGCGGTCGCCGCCCTAGGCATTCTTAGTTACGAATTGCAGGGCAAAGATTAAGGCGATTTTTCTCAATTCGGGGAGCCGACGTGCCGATTGCAAGGTCGGCCATCTGCGCGCTTATGAAACCCCTTCGCCTTCTGCTTCCGTTGCTTTTCTGTCTATTCGCGGCCGTTTCCGCCCCGGCGGATCCGCTCAAGATTGGAGTCCTGCTCAAGGGTAAGAACGATTTTTGGGTCGCCGTCGCCAAAGGGGCCTCCCAGGCCGGGCAAAAGCTCGGCGTCGAGGTGATCGTCAAGTCGCCGCCGACCGAAGCGGACGTCGGGATCCAAGTTCGCCTGCTCGGCATTCTTGCTTCCGAAGGCATCCAGGCACTGGTCATCGCCCCCTGCAATAAGGACGCGCTTGCCCGGCCAGTCGCGGCCTTGGCGGCCAAAGGGGTCAAGATCGTCGTCATCGATTCCCCCCTCTCGGGCTCGGCCGGCTATGTTTTTGTCGGCACCGATCAAAAGGCGGCGGGGCAGGCGGCCGGACGCCTGGTCGCCGGCCTCGTGACCGAGGGTGACGAAGTCGCCATCCTCCGCCACGTCCAAGGGGGCGGGGCGCCCGAGATGCGCGAGAGCGCAGCCCTCGCCGCAATCCTCGCCGCTCATCCCAATCTCGTGGTCCATGGGGACATCTACGCCAGTTCGGTCCCCGGACTCGAAGGCGACCGCTCGCGCTTGCTCCTCAGCAAGTATCCGCAGGTCAAAGCCATTTTCGCCTCCGGCTCACCTGGCGCCATGGCCATGCTCAAGGTTCTGACCGAAACCGGCGGCAATTCCTCGGCCAAGCTGGTCGGCGGAGGATTCAATCTCAACCCGCAGGTGGTCGCAGGAATCAAAAGCGGCAAGCTGGCGGGCTGGATCGCCCAGCTTCCGGAGGACGTCGGCATCAAGGGCGTGGAATCCGCGCAGGCACTCGTGAACTCCCAAACCGTGCCGGCTGTCGTTCCGACCAAGTTTCTCGTCGTCACCCAGGACAATCTGGCGGACCCGGAGGTCCAGAGGCTCCTCAGCCTCTGATCAGCCCGGCTCGCCGGCCGGCCTCACCACTCGAGCAGCCCGCCCGCGAAGGTCAGGCCCGCGCCGACGCTGCAGACGATGATCTTCTCGCCCGGGTTGAAATAGCCCTCCAGCGCGGCCCAGCCCAGCGCCATCGAGATGCTCGCCGCGCTCGTGTTGCCGTAGTGGGAGAGAGTCATCACAAACCGCTCGTACGGAATCCCCACCCGCTTGCTGACGGCCCGCAGGATGCGGTCGTTGGCTTGGTGCGGCACCACCCAGGCGACCTCCTCCGGACGCACCCGCTCGCGCTCGAGGGTCTCCTTGATCTGCTCGGAAAAGCCCAGGATCGCGTGCTTGAAGACCGCCGGGCCGTCCATCTGCAGGAAGAAATTGTCAAGGTCGTAGCCGGTCGGGTCCGGCGTCGGCTTGCGCGCCCCGCCGCCGGTCCGCTGAATCGCGGCATACTGGTCGGCGTTGCCGGAGAGCCCGATCCGGTGGAGACGGTGACCGGCCGAAGCGCCGGTGAGCACCGCGGCGCCGGCGCCGTCCCCGAACAAAAACGCGGTGTCGTGGTCCTGCGGATTGGTGATGCGGGACAGCAGTTCGGCCGTGACGACGAGGAGATTGCGGGCCGTCCCGCTGCGGATGAAGGCCCGGCCCACCTCCAGGGCGTACAGCCAGCCCGAACAAGCCGCGTTCAGGTCGAAGGCCAGCACTTTCGGGATCCCCAGCTGGCGGGCGAGCGCGCTCGCCATCGCGGGCACCGGCTGATCGGGGATCAGGGTCGCCATGATGATGCCGTCGATCTGGTCGATCTCCATTCCGGCCTGGGCCAGCGCCTGGTGCACCGCCCCGGCAGCCAATTCCGTCGCGCTCTCGTCCTCGGCGGCATGGCGCCGCTCCTTGATGCCCGTCAGGCGCACAATCTCGGCCTCGGTGCGGTAGGGAAAGGCTTTCAGGATCTCGCTGTTGGCGCGCACAGTCGTCGGCACCGCGTAGCCGATGCCAGCGAGACAGACCGAATCGACAAGAGGTTGCGGCATGGATTAACCCAAACTCCTAGGAGGGTAAATTAGCAAGCTTAAGCGTCTTAGCCGCCAGCTTTCAGTTTGGCAAGATAACGCGCAAAATCGTCGCCCGAGACGCGATTGCCGGGGCCGGTGGCCTCAACGTCCTTCAGCTTTGCCGGATCCAGGCCGGCTTCCTGGGCCAGCTTGATCGCGCGGGGGGTCCAGACCGCCGCGGTCTTGGCGGCCGCCGGCGCCGGCGCCGCCGCGCCGCCCCGGGTCTCGAGGTGCCGCAGGCTCGGATCGGCCGTCTCGATCCGCAGCAGGGGAGTCCCCGAGGCCTTGACCTCGCCGGCCGCCACCAGCACCGAGCGGATCGTGCCATCGCAGGGGGATTCGAATTCGAAGACCGACTTGTCGCTTTCCAGTTCGGCCAATTTGTGGCCTTTGGCGACCCGGTCCCCGGCCTGCACCTTCAGGGAGACGACCGTGAGCTCGTTCACCGTCGCGCCCATGGATGGCATCGGCACGTCAATGAGAAAAGTTTCCATCAGGAAGGGGAAGGGAACACAGTGGGAACGCCCGCCTTCGGGGTCAAGCTGCCGAAACGCTGCCCGGGGCTCGGCCCTCAAGCGCGGACAGTCAAAAGCTCGATGCTCTCGGCCTGGCCCATCGCCGGAGCGATCGCGACCAGCGCAGCGGAGATCCGGACATCGTCGGCCGCCACCTCGAACCGCCGGGGCATGCCGTCCAGGAACTTCGCGATCACCGGAGCGGTCTCCCGTCCCAGCACGCCGGCGTAGGGGCCGGTCATCCCCACGTCGCACATGAAAGCCGTCCCCTTGGGGAGGACCCGGGCATCGGCCGTGGGCACGTGGGTGTGCGTGCCCAGCACCGCGCTCACCCTCCCATCGAGGTACCAGCCGAGCGCCTGCTTCTCGGAGGTGGCCTCGGCGTGGATCTCCACGACGATCGCATCGGTTTGGCCGCGCAGCCGGGCGATCATCCGGTCGGCGCAGAGGAAGGGGCATTCGGCCTTCAGATTGAGGTAGTGCCGCCCCAGGACGGTGAAGACGGCGACCCGGAAGCCGCGCGCCTCGATCACCAGATGATCCCAGCCCGGACAGGCCGCCGGCAGGTTGGCCGGCCGGCAGACCCGCTCCATCTGGCCGATTTCGTTTTCCCAGCCCCGCTGGTCCCAGACGTGGTCGCCCAGCGTGATGGCGTCGATCCCGCTGCCGAGCAGCGACTGGGCGATCGTGCCGGTGATCCCGGCCCCCGCCGCCGCGTTCTCGCCGTTGGCGATCACGAAGTCCAGCCCCAGTTCGGTGCGCAGGCGCGGCAGCTTCAGGGCCAGGATGTCGCGCCCCGGCCGGCCCACGATGTCGCCGATGAACAAAAGCTTGAGCATGCCCGCCCACTTTCAGCCGCCGCCCGCCCACAACTCAACGCTCTTCTCGGCGCCCGGCGCCTTTCGGGCGGCCCCTTCCCGCTTGCCTCGACGGCCCGGCCGGCCTTTGCTTTGGCGGTCTATCTCCTGCCATGAAAACCAAAACCTCCCCCGCCGTGTTCCCCAAGACCGAGATCGGTCCCGAGATGAAGGGTGCCGAGGTCGTCGTCGAGTGCCTGATCCGCGAGGGCGTCGAGGTCGTTTTCGCCTACCCGGGCGGCGCCTCGCAGGACCTGCACCAGGCCCTCGCCCGCACGGAGAAGATCCGCGTCATCCTGCCCCGCCATGAGCAAGGCGGAGCCTTCGCGGCGGAGGGCTACGCCCGCGCCAGCGGCAAGGTGGGCGTGTGCATGGCGACCAGCGGCCCGGGCGCCACGAACCTGGTGTCCGGCATCGCCGACGCCTACATGGATTCGATCCCCCTGGTCGCGATCACCGGCCAGGTGAAGTCGAAGTTCATCGGCAAGATGGCCTTTCAGGAGATCGACTTCTTCGGGATGACCCTGCCGATCGTCAAGCACTCGTACCTGGTGATGGACGAGCAGGAGCTGCCGCGCATCTTCAAGGAGGCCTTCGCCCTCGCCCGCTCCGGCCGCCCGGGGCCGGTGATCATCGACATTCCGAAGGACGTGCAGCAGGCCAAGTTCCAGCCGGTCTTCCCGCCGGCCGCCGAATTCCGCAATCCGACCGTCACGGCCGTCCCCCGCGCCGAGGACGAAAAGCTGCAGGAGATCCTCGCGCTGGTCGCCGCCGCCAAGCGGCCGATGATCTACGCCGGCGGCGGGATCATCTCCGCCGACGCGGCCGGCGAGCTGCGGGCGTTCGCCGAGAAGACCAACATCCCCGTCGCGACCACGCTGATGGGCGTGGGCGCGTTCCGCGAGGACCACCCGCTGTCGATGCACTGGTTTGGCATGCACGGCAGCGCCTACGGCAACTGGGCCGTCGAGGCCTCCGACCTGCTGCTGGTCTTCGGGGCCCGCTTCGACGACCGCATCACCGGCGACACCCAGAAATTCGCCGCCCAGGCGCAGATCGTGCACCTGGACATCGACGCGTCCGAGCACCACAAGAACAAGCGGGTGCAGCTGGCGGTGCTGAGCGATGTCAAGGAGGGCCTGCGGCGGCTCAACGAGCTGCTCGCCGCCCGGCGCTTCTCCCCGCCGGACACTCGCGCCTGGCACGAGCAGGTGGCGACCTGGAAGCGCGAGCATCCCTTCCGCTTCGAATCCAGCCGGCACATCCAGCCCCAGGAGGCCGTGCAGGTCCTGCACGAACTCACTCAGGGCGAGGCCATCATCACCACCGGCGTCGGCCAGCACCAAATGTGGGCGGCGCAGTTCTACCGCTTCAACGAGCCGCGCCGCTATATCAGCTCCCTCGGGCTCGGCGCGATGGGCTTTGGCTATCCGGCGGCCCTCGGCGCCAAGGTCGCCTGCCCGGACAAGCAGGTGATCGACATCGACGGCGACGGCTCTTTCATGATGAACATCCAGGAGCTGGCCACCGCCCACATCGAGAAGATCGCGGCCAAGGCGCTGATCCTGAACAACCAGCACCTGGGCATGGTGGTGCAGTGGGAGGACCGCTTCTATGGCAGCGTCCGCGGCAACACGATCCTCGGCGACGAAACCAACGTCGGCAGCCCGGACAATCCGGAGGCCCTCTACCCCGACTTCGTCAAGATCGCGGAGGGCTTCGGCGTCAAGGGCCGGCGCGCGATCCGCAAGAGCGAGCTGCGGGCGGCGATCCAGGAGATGCTGGACCACGACGGCCCGTTCGTCCTCGATGTGGTCGTCCCGTATACCGAGCACGTGCTGCCGATGATTCCCGCCGGCAAGACCGTGCGGGACATGCTGCTCAAGTAGCGGCCGCCAAAGCAAGCGGCGCCGCCCCGCGGGGGGACGGCGCCGCCAACTCAGTCGCAGCCTGCGCTCAGGCTTCCGGCACGGTCTGGATCGTCTTGATGATCCGGGAGGCGACCAGGTACGGGTCGGCGGCCGAATTCGGCCGGCGATCTTCCAGGTAGCCCTTGTAGCCGTGGTTGATGAAGTTGACCGGCATGCGGACCGAGGCGCCGCGGTCGGACAGGCCGTAGTTGAACTTGTCGATCGACTGCGTCTCGTGGAGCCCGGTGAGGCGCAGGTGGTTGTCGGGACCGTAGACGGCGATGTGCTCGTCGCGGTGGGTGTTGAAGGCGGCCATCAGTTTTTCGAAGTAAACCTTGCCGCCGACTTCCCGCAGGAACTTGGTCGAGAAGTTGGTGTGCATGCCCGAGCCGTTCCAGTCGCCCTTGATCGGCTTGCAGTACAGCTCGAGGTCGATGCCGTATTTCTCGCAGGCGCGGGCCATGATGTAGCGGGCGACCCAGACCTGGTCGGCCGCGGTCTTCGAGCCCTTGCCGAAGATCTGGAACTCCCACTGGCCCTTCGCCACCTCGGAGTTGATGCCCTCGATGTTGATGCCGGCCGCGACGCACAGGTCGATATGCTCCTCGACGATCGTGCGGGCGACATCGCCCACGTTCGTGTAGCCGACCGCGGTGTAGTACGGGCCCTGCGGGCCGGGAAAGCCCCCAGCGGGGAAGCCGAGCGGGCGGCCGTCCTTAAAAAAGAAATACTCCTGCTCAAAGCCGAACCAGGTGTCCGGGTCGTCCACGACGGTGGCCCGGGAATTGGTCGGATGCGGCGTGCCGTTGGGCAGCAGCACCTCGGACATCACCAAGAAGCCGTTCTTGCGCGTGGCGTCCGGGTAGAGCGCCACGGGCTTGAGGAGGCAGTCGGACGACTTGCCCTCGGCCTGCTGCGTCGAGCTGCCGTCGAATCCCCACATCGGGAGATCGGCGAGCTTCAGCGAGGCGGGATCGCCGTCGATGATCTTGGTCTTGCTGCGCAGGCTCGCGATCGGCTTGTAGCCGTCGAGCCAGATATATTCCAGTTTGAGTTTGGCCATAAGTGGGAAGGATTTGTGGGCTGGTTTTAGGGTGTCAATCGCCTATTCCTGGCCAGGATGCAAATTTCACCGCAAGGCAGGGAAGCCGCCGGATGCGCCGGGAGCAAAGGAGCCCGAAGGACCTCTCTGCGTGACGTACGGGGCTGGATTCCCAGACTTCATGAAGTTTGCTGCCGGACCGTGATAAGGCGATAATGGTTCGGTTTTTGGTTCAGCATCTTCAATGCCAGAAAAATGACTTTTAATGAAAAATTAACGTTTTGGCCGGCTTTTTCTCGAAAGTTTCGGGTCTGCGTCGCCAGCCGGTCCTCCGCGCCGGCGGAATAAAAACTTCCAACATGCACGACGTCAAAGACACCGCCCGGGCGCTGGTCCGCATCGGTTACGACGGCCGGGTGCACAAGACCTTTCGGGGGCACCTCGCCAAGGAGCGCTTCGAAAATGAAGTCCGCGTGCTCCGGCACCTGGAGGCGCGCGGCTGCACGTTCGTTCCCCGGCTGCTGGCGGTCGAACCGGAAAGCCTGAAGATCGTCACCACCAACTGCGGCTCCCGGGTCGATCACCTAGGCGCGGACCGGATGAAGGAGCTGTTCGCCGAACTTGCCCCCTTCGGGGTGCGCCATGACGATGCCGAAATGCGCAACGTGACCTACCGGACCACGGACGGGCGCTTTTGTCTGATCGATTTTGAGTTCGCAACCCTCTTGGATGATCCGGCCGCCCCGCCCCCCCCGCCGCCCCCAGACCCCGACCCCGCATGACGATCCCTCCCGGCGCCGAGCCGTCCCTCCCCCTTCCCTCCGCGCGCCTGTGCTGGTCCGGCATGACCCACGTCGGCCGCTTTCGCGCGAACAACGAGGACGCCTTCCTGGCGCTGACCTTCGACGGCCACCAGATCAGCTACCTCGGCAAGGAGGGGGACGCGCCCCTGGCCGGCACCGACTTTGTGTTCGCGGTGAGCGACGGGATGGGCGGCGCCCGCTCGGGCGAGTTCGCCAGCAAGATCGCCGTCGACACGATCGCCCGCCTGCTGCCCCGCGGTTTCCGCCTTTCGGCCGGCGGCCTGAGCAGCGGCTTTCACGATATTCTCACCGAACTGTTCTCCTCGATCCACGAAGACCTGCTCCGGCTCGGCCGCAGCTATGAGGAGTGCGCGGGGATGGGGACGACCCTGAGCCTGTGCTGGTTCACCCCCACCTGGATGTATTTCAGCCATATTGGCGACAGCCGGATCTACTATCAGCTGCGCGCCGGCGAACTGCGCCAGCTGACCCAGGATCACAGCCATGTCGGCTGGCTCCGGCGCCAGGGCCAGCTCAATGAGCGGGAGGCGCGCAATCACCCGCGGCGCAACGCGCTGCAGCAGGCACTGGGCGCCGGCCATCAGTTCGTCGAGCCCCACATCGGCGCGGTCGACTGCCGGGCCGGCGACCGCTTCCTGCTCTGCAGCGACGGCTTGACCGACGGGCTTTGGGACCGCCGGATCCAGGAAATTCTCCTTTCGGCGCCGACCGTGCAGGGCTTGGCTCCGGTCCTGGTCGCCGAGGCGGTCGAAGCGTCCGGGCAGGACAACGTCACCGCCGTCGTCGTCGACCTGCTGCCGGCATAAAGGCCGGATTCCTGCTGCGTGCGGCGACCATGCACCTGCTCTTCGTCTACGGCACCCTGAAGCAAGGGGGCAGCAACCACCACTATCTGGCGGCCCAGCGCCTGGTGGGACCGGTCCGCACGGCCCCCGCCTACCGCCTCCACCTGCTCGATGGCTACCCGGGGATGGTGCGGGCCGCCGCCGGCGGCCGCTCGATCGCGGGCGAACTGTGGGAGGTCGACGCCCCCTGTCTGGCGGCCCTCGACGAACTCGAGGGGGTCGGCAGCGGCCTGTACGAACGGGCCGAAGTGGCCCTGCTGCCCGCGCCTGAGCGCGGTCGGCCGGAAACCTATCTGTACCTGCAGAGCACGGCCGGCCGGCCGGACCTCGGCGAGGCGTTCAATCCCGCCGGACCGTGACGCCCCGCCGGCCTCACGGGACGGACAGCTTGGGCTCGGCCGCGGCCGGTTTCTTCAATGCCGCGGCCGGAACGCGGCGCACCGATGTGAACCGGGCCCGGAAGAGCTCCGTCAGCGTCCCGCGCAGTTCCTCCGGGATCTGCCGGACGAGTTCGTCGAGGGCCGGCAGCTCGGCGGGAGCGGCCGGCTCGCCGGCCGGATTTTCCGGCGGCGGGCCGGCGCGCTCCGGGCCGGGCTCGGCCCGGCGGGCCTCCCCCCTGCATGCAGCGGATGGCGCCGCCGCCAGAATCCCCGCCGCCTCCGGCTCCCCTCCCTGCGGCCGCGCGCCGGCCAGCCGCTCCTCCAGGAGGTCAATCAGGGCTTTTTTTTTTCCGGATTGGCGGAGCCCGCATCGCCCGCCAGGGCCGCCAGCTCCTTGATCAGGGTGTCGATCGCCCGCGCCCGGGCGGCCTCCGCGGCCTTGAGCAGCGTCACCTCAAAATTGACTTTCTCGGCCAGGCCGAGCTTCACCCCTTCCTCGCCTTCGCGCAGCGCGTCGAGCAGGCGGGTGAGCTGCTCGGTGGTGAGCGGCACGCCGCCCAGGAGCGGGCTGCGCCCGCCCTCCGCGATCGCCCGCAGGAGCGCCGTGCGCACCAGGGCCTCCAGGTCGGCGAGCAGCCGCACCAGGTCGCGGCCGCCGGCGTCAAATTCGTCCACGAGCGCGATCAGCTTGCGGTGGTCGGCCGCCGCGACAGCCCCGCCCAGCTCGGCGACCTTTTCGGCCGCGACCAGGCCGTAGACCTCGAGCACGTCGGCCTCGCCGATTTCATTGCCGCAGAACGAAATCATCTGGTCGAGGATCGACTGGGCGTCCCGCAGGCCGCCATCCGCCAGGCGGGCGATGTCGGCCACCGCCGCTTCGGCGATCGAGATCTTCTCGGCCCGCGCGATCTTGCGCAGGCGCTCGGCGATCAACTCCGGCGGGATCGGCTTCAGGTCGAAGCGCTGGCACCGGGAAAGGATCGTCGGGAGCACCTTCTGCACATCCGTGGTCGCAAAGACGAATTTCACGTGCGGCGGGGGCTCCTCCAGCGTCTTCAGCAGCGCGTTGAAGGCGGCCGAGGTAAGCATGTGCACCTCGTCGATGATGTAGATCTTGAACTTCCCCTGGGCGGGCCCGTAACGCACCGCGTCGCGCAGCTCGCGCACCTGCTCGACGCTGTTGTTGGAGGCCCCGTCGATCTCGATCACGTCCAGGAACGAGCCTTCCGCGATCGCCTGCACGACCGGGTCGTCGAGGGAGAAGTCCACTTTCGGCCCCCCGGTGCAATTGAGCGCCTTGGCGAAAATGCGCGCCGTCGAGGTCTTGCCGGTGCCGCGCGGGCCGACAAAGAGGTAGGCGTGGCCGATCCGGCCGCGCGTGATGGCGTTCTTCAGCGTCCTCACGACATGGTCCTGGCCGACGACGTCGTCGAAGGTCTGGGGCCGCCACTTGCGGGCGATGACTTGGTAGGCGCCTGCCATCCGGAGGCGAGACCTGAAACCCGAAACGCCAAAAAAGCGAGCCTCGGGTTCGCGGCGCCCCGGCGGACGCGGCCGAAAAAACGTGGTTGCGCCCTTGCCGAACCGGGGCATGGTGCGCACTGGCCAGGTGCCATGCATGGGCAGATGCGCAAACTCCGCCAGGGCCGGAAGGCAGCAACGGTAGCGACGTTCTCCCAGTGCCGTGGAGTGCCTGGCCACTTCTTTTTTCCCCGGCGCGGCTCGAGCCGGCGGGTTCAGCCGGGCGGGGCCGCAGGCCGCCCGCCGCTTCAGTTCGCCGGCGCCGTGGCTTGGTCGCGGAAGGCCTGGCGCTCCTGCTGCATGAACTGGCGGAACTGCTGCATCCGCGCCCGGTTCTCGTCGATCATGGTGTCGAGCGCGTTGCGCTGCTCCGGGTCGAGCACGGTGGCGATCTCGTCCTGCATGTGCTCCAGGATGAGCTGCGTGCTGTGGGCGCTCTCGCTCTGGGTGCGCCGGATGTCCTCGGCCGCATCGCGGATCATCGGCCGGATCTTGGCGATCTGGGCCGGCGTCAGGTGCAGGTTGTTGTTCATCCACCGGCGCATCAGATTGGGCCCGAATTGCTCCGGCTGCGGCAGGGGCGCCGCGGACGGCAGCTTGGGCCCGTAGTGCAGCGTGTAAACGGTGCCGATCGCCCCGCCGGCCACAAAGACAACGAGAAAGGCGACGACGACGTGCCAGGTCTTGTTCATTACGACGCGATGGCGACCATGGCGGCTACCGGGTCGTCCGCTGGCGGCGTCGTGTCGGCAAAGAGGCGCGAAAGCGTGGAGTAATTGGTGGCCGCCGCCACCACCGCGAGCAGGCAAGCCGCCACCATGGCCCGCAGGGAAAGCCGCTCGAGCGACGACAGCCGGGGCGGCCGCGGCGCCAGGGCCTGCGCCGCCACGCGGGTGGAGAAGCCGAATGGGGCCGCCACCTCGCGCTCGTCGGGGGCGCGGCGGGCGGCGGCGGCCAGGCGCCGCCAGGCTTGGTCATACTTGTTCATGAGCCTTCTTTCCGTTTTAGTTCGCCGAAGAGTTTCTGCAACTTCCTTCTGGCCCGAAAGGCCCGGACCTTCACCAGCGATTGGTTCCAGCCGGTCAGGGCGCTGATCTCCGCGATGCTCTTCTGCTCCAGGTCCAGCAGGCGGATCACGACTTGGTCGGCGGGCTTGAGTTCGCCCAGCAGCCGCTCAAGCAGCTCGCGGGCGGCCAGGGCGTCGTCGGGCGCCGGGCCGGACTCGTCCGCCGTGACCGCATCCAGCACGCCGGCCTCCTCCTCGGAAAGGTCGGCCCAGCGGTACTCCGGCCGGCGCTTCTGGGCGCGCAGGTGGTCGATGCACGTGGTGACGGCGATCCGGGAGACCCAGTGCGGAAAGGGAACGGCCCCCTGATATTGGTCCAAGCGGGTAAACATCTTAAGGAAGATCTCCTGTGTCAGGTCCTCCTCCGCGACCCGGCGCGGCAAATGGGAACGCACGATCCGGATGACCAGCGGATGGAGGTACTCGACCATCTCCCGCGCAGCAATTTGATCGCGCTGCCGAATGCGAGTAAGGCAGCCAGCCAGATCAAACGACTGGTCTTCAGGCATAAGGAGAGGGACGCAAAATCGGGCACATCAAGCAAGACGGAGCGTCGCGCGCCCCGGTTACAAGGGGGAAAAACATGCCTTGACTGGCGCCGCCGTGCGCCGATAAACCGACCAACCGCTTTCAATGCGAAACCTCGTTCAGGCGCTTCGACTTACAAACACGCACGGCCGGTGATACCGCCGCCTGGCGGTTGGTCGTGCGTAGCCTGAATCCTCCGTTTCCGCCGGCCCGTTAAGAGGTTGCGGCGTTGGCTCGCTCCCGAGCCCTCCTTCGGCTTCCCTAGTCCTCATTCCGGACCCCTGTCCCATGCAATCTGCTCCCATCACCAAGTACCGCCCCTTCCCGGCCGTTGCGCTGCCCGAACGCCAATGGCCCAACCGCACCCTGACCCGCGCCCCGATCTGGTGCAGCGTCGACCTGCGCGACGGCAACCAGGCCCTCGCGCAGCCGATGAGCGTCGAGGAAAAGCTGGAGTTCTTCGACCTGCTGGTCCGCATCGGCTTCAAGGAGATCGAGGTCGGATTCCCCTCCGCCTCGCAGATCGAGTTCGACTTCATCCGCCGGCTGATCGACGAGCGCCGGATCCCCGACGGAGTCGCCGTCCAGGTGCTCTGCCAATGCCGCGAAGACCTGGTGACCCGCAGCCTCGAGGCCGTGCGGGGCGCCCGGCACGTGATCTTCCACCTGTACAACTCCACCTCCCCGGCCCAGCGGCGGTATGTCTTCGGCCTGGAGAAGCCGGCGATCGTCCAGATCGCCACCCGCGCGGTGGCGCAGCTGAAGCGCGAGGGCCAGGCGCTGATCGCGGCCGGCACCCGCCTGCAATTGGAGTACTCGCCGGAGAGCTTCACCAGCACCGAGCTGGAGTTCTCGCTCGAGATCTGCGAGGCGGTGTCCGACCTCTGGCAGCCGACCGCGGCCGATCCGATCATCCTCAACCTCCCGGCCACCGTCGAGTACGCGACGCCGAACGTGCACGCCGACCAGATCGAGTGGATGTGCACCCACCTGCGCCGGCGGAATGCCACCCTCGTCTCGCTGCACACCCACAACGACCGGGGCACCGGGGTCGCCGCGACGGAATTGTCGCTGCTCGCCGGCGCGGACCGGGTGGAAGGCACGCTCTTCGGCAACGGCGAGCGCACCGGCAACGTGGACATCGTCACCCTGGCCCTGAACCTCTACACCACGGGCGTCCACCCGGGCCTGGACTTCAGCGACATCAACGCGATCCGCGAGGTCTACGAGCGCTGCACCCGCCTCGAGGTCCCGGCCCGCCAGCCGTACGCCGGAGAGCTGGTCTTCACCGCGTTCAGCGGCTCGCACCAGGATGCGATCAAGAAATCGTGGGCCCAGCAGGCTCCCGACCGGCCGTGGGACGTGCTCTACATCCCGATCGACCCGGCCGACGTCGGCCGCAGCTACAAGGCCATCATCCGGATCAATTCGCAGTCCGGCAAGGGCGGCGTCGCCTATGTGCTGGAGCAGGAGTTCGGCTTCCACCTGCCCAAGCTCATGCACAAGGAGATCGGCCGCCTGATCAACGACCTGGCGGACGCCAAGGGCACCGAGCTCTCCGCGGCCGAAATCCGCGCGGCCTTCGAGCGCGAGTACCTCGAGCGCTCGAGCCCCGTCGGGTTGCGCCGCTTCAAGGCCGCCGAACAGGGCGGCGCGGTGCGCTGCGAGGTCGAACTTTCGATCGACGGCGAGGTCCGGCAGCTCGCCGGCACCGGCAACGGCCCGATCGACGCCTTCGTCCACGCCCTGCTCGCGGCGGGCCTGCCCAAGTTCGACGTGCTGAGCTACGCCGAGCACTCCCTCGGGAGCGGCGCGGAGGCCCGCGCCGTCAGCTACATCCAGATCAAGACCGCGCGCGGGCACAGCCTCTTCGGGGCGGCCATCGACACCAACATCGAGCTGGCTTCGATCAAGGCGGTGGCCAGCGCGGTCAACCGCTCGCTCGGCCCGCGATGAAGTTCGCCCCGGCCAAGCCGGCGCTGACGGGCGAGACGCTCGCCACGCTCACGGCCCGCCTGGCCGGGCGCGGCGAGCCGGCCTTCCGCGCGGGCCAGATCCTCGATTGGCTCTACAAGCGGCGGGTGCGCTCGTGGGCGGAGATGACCAACCTGCCCAAGGGCCTGCGCGCCTGGCTGGAGGACACGTTTGTCCTCCTGCCGGCCGCGCTGATCCTCAACCGGCACTCGGCCGACGTGACCGACAAGCTGCTGCTCGAACTCGAGGGCGGCAGCCTGATCGAGACGGTGATCATCCGCGCGCCCCAGCGCGGGGTCGGGGTCGACCGCTCCCGCAAGACGATCTGCATCTCGACCCAGGTCGGCTGCGCGATGGCGTGCACCTTCTGCGCCAGCGGACTGGCCGGCTGGAAGCGCGACCTCACCGCCGGCGAGATCGTGGCGCAGCTGCTGCACGTCTGCCATGCCGAGGACGCGCGCACCCCGCGGGCCCGCGCCGAGCTCGCCTCGTTCGACAATATCGTCGTCATGGGCATGGGCGAACCGCTCGCCAACTACGAGGCCCTGATGCTGGCCCTGACGATCATCAACGCCGAATGGGGGCTCGGCTTCGGCGCCCGCCGCATCACCGTCTCCACCAGCGGCCTCGTGCCCAAGATCCTGCGCCTGGCCGCCGAGCCGCTCGGCTTCCGGCTCGCCGTTTCCCTGCACGGGGCGACCGACGAGGTCCGCTCCCAGATCATGCCGGTGAACCGGGCCTACCCGCTGGCCAAGCTCCTGCCGGCGGTGAAGGCCTTCAGCGACCAGCACGGCCGGATGGTGACCCTCGAGTTCATCCTGATCGCGGAAGTCAACGACACCCCCGAGCAGGCCCGCAAGCTGCGCGACATCGCGCGAGACCTCCATGCCCACGTGAACCTGATCCCTTACAATGCGGTGGCCGGCCTGCCCTGGCGCCGGCCGGACGGTCCGAAGCAGGAGGCTTTCGCCGACGTCCTGCGGCGCGCCGGCCTGCCGGTCACTCTGCGCCGGGAAAAGGGCCACGACATCGACGCGGCGTGCGGCCAGCTTCGGCTCAAGACCGAGGCGGCGCGCGCCGGGGAACCCGGCTCCTAGGCGAGATTTTTTCGCTTGCCGCTGGGCATGCGGCCCCTAAACGGGAACCTCTGCAGAGTCGCCGGTTCAAACCGGCCTGCAACTTTGGAGCCCGCCGGTTCGTCTTTCCCCACCCACATGATTGAAGTCAAAGGTCTCGTCAAAACATACGGTCAGAAGCGCGCGGTCGACGGGGTTAGTTTCACGGTCCGGCGCGGCGACATCCTCGGTTTTCTCGGGCCCAACGGCGCCGGCAAGTCGACCACGATGAAGATGATCACCGGCTTCCTGCGGCCCGACGCCGGCCGCGCGGAGGTCGACGGCATCGACGTCGCCGCCGATCCGGTCGCGGTGAAGCGCCAGCTGGGCTACCTGCCCGAGAACTCGCCGGTCTATCCGGAAATGACGGTGGCGGAATTCCTCGGCTTCATCGCCGAGGTGCGCGGCTTCCGCGGCACCGACCGGGCGGGGCGGGTCGACCGCGCCATCGCCCTCACCCACCTCGAGCCGGTGCGCCGGCAGAGCCTGGAAACCCTGTCCAAGGGCTATAAGCAGCGCGTGGGCTTCGCCCAGGCGCTGCTCCACGATCCGGGCACCCTCGTCTTGGACGAGCCGACCGACGGCCTCGATCCCAACCAAAAGAACGAGGTGCGCACGCTGATCAAGAACATGGCCGCCGAGAAGGCCGTCATCCTCTCCACCCATATCCTCGAGGAGGTGGAGGCCATCTGCAACCGGGTGATCATCATTTCGCTCGGCCGCGTCGTCGCCGACGAGACTCCCGCGCAGCTCCAGGGCCGCAAGCCCGGGGCGCGCCTCGATGAAATCTTCCGCACCCTGACGCAGTCGGATCTCTGAAGCCGCCCCCCGCCATGTCCCAAGTCGCCCCCATCTTCAAACGCGAGTTCCTCGGCTACTTCCGCTCCCCGGTCGCGTACGTGTTCCTGATCGTCTTCCTGCTCGCGAGCGTCGGCCTGTCCTTCTTCGTCGGGCAGTTCTTCAACGCCGGCCAGGCGAGCCTCGACCGGTACTTCCTCTTCTATCCCTGGCTCTTCCTCTTCCTGATCCCGGCGGCCGGCATGCGCCTGTGGTCCGAGGAGAAGCGTTCGGGCACGATCGAACTGCTCTTCACCCTGCCGGTGACGACGCTCGAGGCCGTGCTGGGCAAGTTTCTGGCCGGCTGGGCGTTCCTCACCCTCGCGATCCTGCTCAGCTTTCCGATGGCGATCACGGTCGCCTACCTGGGCAGCCCCGACTGGGGCGTGATCGCCACCAGCTACCTCGGCAGCATCCTGATGGCCGGCGCCTACCTCGGCGTCTGCTCGCTCACCTCGGCTCTGACCAAGAACCAGGTGATCAGCTTCGTGCTCAGCGTCCTGGTGTGCGTCGTCCTCCTCTTCCTCGGCTGGAGCGTCTTCAGCCCGATCCTGGGGGCGGTCTTCCCCGTGTGGCTCGTCGACCTGCTCAGCAACTTCAGCTTCATCACCCATTACGACTCGTTCATGAAGGGCATCGTCGACCCGAAGGACGTGATGTTCTTCCTCTCGCTGATGTTCTTCTCGCTCTTTTTGAATTTCGTCGCGCTCGAGCGCTGAGCCCCGCCCATGAAACCCGGCCAGAAAACCCTCTTTGTCGTCCTCCTCGTGGCGGGCCTCGTGCTCCTCAACTATCTGGCCGCCCAGCTGCCGGTCCGGGTCGACGCCACCGCCGACCACATCTACACCCTCTCGGGCGGCACCAAGGCGCTCCTGGCCAAGGTCACCGAGCCGATCACGATCGACTTCTACTTCTCGGCGGGCGCCGCCGACCTGCGGATCGAGGAGAAGAATTACGCCGATCGCGTGCGCGAAATGCTGCGCCAGTACGCGCGGGCCGCGCACGGGAAGATCACGATCAACGTGGTCGACCCCGAGCCGGACACCCCGCAGGAGGAGCAGGCGACCGCCGCCGGGATCGAGCCGCAGCGGGCGCAGACGGGCGCCGAGGCGTTTTACCTCGGGCTGGCGGCCACCCAGGCCGACCAGCAGAAGGCGATCCCCGCCCTGACGCCGGACCGGGAGCAATTTCTGGAGTACGACCTCTCGGAGCTGATCTATGACGTCCAGCAGCTCGACAAGAAGAAGCTGGGGCTGATCACGAGCCTGCCGCTCCAGGGCGTGCAGGGCAACCCGATGATGGGCCAGCAGGGCACGCCGGGGCAGTACGTCGTCACCGAGTGGCAGGACACATTCGACCTGGTGCCGGTCGAGGGGACCGCGACGGAGCTGCCCCCGAAGCTCGACGCCCTCGCGGTCATCCACCCGGAGAATCTCTCCCTCAAACTTCAGTTCGCCATCGACCAGTTTCTCCTCAGCGGCAAGCCGGTGTTCCTGGCCGTCGATCCGTCGTCGGAATACTTCAAGGCGCAGGGCGGCCAGATGGCGATGATGAACGGTCCGCAACCCAATGTGTCGAGCGACCTGCCGGTGCTCCTGGGCGGCTGGGGAATCGCGTTCAACCCCCAGAAGATCGTCGGCGACAACTCCGCCGCGACCCAGCTGCAAAATCCCAATGACGGCAGCGTCGCGCGCTACCCGACCTGGCTCAGCCTCGACCAGGGCAACTTCAACACCCAGGCGCTGGCGACCGCCCAGCTGAACACCATGCTGTTCGTCGAGCCGGGCAGCCTCAGCCTGAAGCCGGGCACCGCCCTCGCCTTCACCCCGCTGGTCGAGACCTCGGCCAAGGCCGGCGATTTGGAAAGCGCCTCGCTCCAGTTCGCCCAGCCCGACGAGCTCGCCCGGCAGCTGACGCCCTCCGGCAAGAAGACGATCGCGGCGCTGGTGAGCGGCAAGTTCAAGACCGCCTTCCCCGGGGGGATGCCCAAGGACGAGCCCGCGGCCGACGCCGAGAAGAAGCCGGAAGCCCCCGCCCCGGCCCCCGCCGCTCCCGCCGCCCCGGCGCTGAAGGAATCGGCCACGACCTCCACGCTGATCGTCGTCGCCGACACCGATTGGCTGCTCGACGATTTTAGCATCCGCAAATTCAACGTCCTGGGCACCTCCGCCGCCCAACCCCTCAACGACAACCTCTCCTTCGCGGCCAACGCCCTCGATTTCCTCGCCGGCTCGCAGGACCTGATCTCGATCCGCGGCAAGGGCAGCTCCGTGCGTCCCTTCACGGTCGTCCGGACGATGGAGGCCCAGGCCAATGAAAAGTACCAGGAGAAGCTGACCGGCCTCGAGGCCCAGCTCAGCGCCGTGCAGGCGAAGATCACCGACTTGCAGGGCAAGAAGACCGAGGGCAACCGGCTGATCGCCTCGCCGGAGGCGGCCAAGGCGATCGAGGAATTCCAGCAGCAGGAGGCGAGCCTGCGGGCGGAACGCCGCGGGATCCGGCTCGCGCTGCGCCAGGACATCGACGCCCTCGAGCATCGGCTCCTCGCGATCAACTTGTTCGCGACGCCGCTGCTGGTCTGCGCCTTCGGGGTTTGGTTCTATCGGGCCCGCAAGCAATCACGATGAAACTGAAAACCCTCGCCGTCGTCGTCGCCGTCCTGGCGGCCCTCTCGGCCGTCCTGTATTGGTCCAACCGTCCGGCCGCGCCCGCCGCCGCCGACCCGCGGGTCGGCCAGCCGCTCGTCGCCCGCGCGGCCGTGGACCAGGCCGCCCAGTTGCGCCTGAGCGATCAGGGCAAGACGGTGGTCCTGGTGCGCCAGGCCGACGGCACCTGGCGGGTGCCCACTTACTACGACTTGCCGGTGGATTTCTCCAAGCTCTCGAGCTTCATCAGCGACTTGGCCGCGGCCAAGCTGCAGCGGCTGGTGACCATGAGCCCGGACCGGATCGCGCGGCTGGAGTTCAACGGCACGCAGATCGAGCTCCTGGATTCCGCCGGCAAGCCGACCTGGTCGGCCCAGCTCGGCAAGAACGCGGACTCGGGCGGCCGGTTCGTGCGCTTCGGCGACGAACCGAAGGCCTACCTGGCAAGCCTGAACGCCTACCTGGATGCGGAGCCGAAGAATTGGGCCGATGCGGCCCTGGTGAGCCTCAAGCCCGAAGACATCGCCAAAGTGCGCATCCCGCTCCCGTCGGACGGCTCGGTCCAGGTCTCCCGGGCGAACAAGGACGCCCCGTGGACCGCCGATCCGGCGCCGCCCGCCGGCCAGCGGATCAGCGCCGACAAGATCTCCAGCTTGCTCACCACCCTGACCGGAGTGCGTTTCTCCGACACGAGCGATCCGACGGATCCGGCGGCGGTCGCGGCGGCCGCCCATCGGCGCGCCTTCACCCTCACCACGTTCGCCGGCAAGACCCTCTCAGTCTCCTTCGGACGCCGCCCGGAAATCAAGGTGGTGAAAGCGCCGGACGCCAAAACGGCTGCTCCGGCGCCAGCGGCCGGCGCCGCCAAGCCGGCCGCCGAGGAATCGGTGACCGTGCCGGCCGGGCCCGTGTACGTAGCGGTGACCGATCCCGATTCGGCCGCCCCAGTCAATGCCCTGATGGCCAAGCGGGCTTTCCAGGTGGACGAATACGTTTTCACCGGCCTGCCCCAAAAGACGGACGACCTGTTCGAGCCGGCTCCGGCGAGCCCGCCGGCCGCCACCCCGGCCTCCCCCAGCCCAAAGCCTTAGCGCCTCCGGCGCCATGCCAGGGCGCGGCCGCCGGCGGGCCGCCTTTTCTTCTTTACACATATCATTACTTATTGATATGTTGATATGATGCTGGCGGATCAACCCATCTCCGAACTCTTCGCGGCCAATCGGGCGCTGCGTTCGCTCGAGTTTTTCCCGCCAAAGGATGACGCGGGGGTCGAGGCCCTGCGCCTGACCGCCTCGGCCCTTCAGCGAATCGCGCCGGATTTCGTGTCGGTCACCTACGGGGCGGGCGGCAACACCCGCGGCCGGACCGCCCAGGTGAGCGATCTGCTCCGCCAGGATTTCGGCTTCACCGTGATGCCCCACTTGACCTGCGTCGGCCATTCCCGGGCCGAGCTGCACGAGATTGCCGATCGGATCCACGCCGGCGGCTTTCGGAACATCATGACGCTGCGCGGCGATCCGCCGAAGGGCTCGACCGAGTTCAAGCCGGCCCCCGACGGGCTGCGGTATGCCGATGAACTCGTGAGTCTGCTCAAGGCGCGCCATCCCGATTTCTGCCTGGGCGTGGGCGGCTATCCGGAAAAGCATCCGGAAGCCCCTTCCGCCGAGACAGACCTGGCCCATTTGAAGCACAAGGTGGACGCGGGCGCCGCTTTCGTCACCACCCAGCTGTTTTTCGACAATGCGGTCTACTACCGCTTCGTCGACCGCTGCCGCGCGGCCGGGATCACGGTCCCGATCGTTCCGGGCATCATGCCCGTCCTGGCGCTCAAGCAGGTCCGGCGTTTCACCGCGATGTGCGGGGCGATCCTGCCCGAGAAACTCGTGCGCCGCCTGGAAGCGGCCGGCGACCAGGCGGACATCCTCGAATCGGTCGGGATCGACTGGGCGCTCGCCCAGATTCGGGACCTGCTGGCGCAAGGGGCGCCGGGCTACCACCTCTACATCCTGAACCGCGCCCGCGGCGCCCTGGCGCTGGCGGCCGGATTGGCGGCCTGATCCCAGCTCAGCCGCCCGCGAAGACCGGGCGGAACCCCGCGGCGGCCAGAATCTTCGCGACCGCCTCCCGCTGATCGCCCTGGATCTCGATCCGTCCGTCCTTGACCGTCCCGCCGCACCCGCAGGCGGCCCGCATTCGCTTCGCCAACTGCTCCTTCTCCGGCAGGCCGATGCCGACAAAGCCGGTCACCACCGTGACGGTTTTTCCCGCCCGGTTTCCCGTTTCCCGGACGATGTCCACCCGGCCCCGATTCTTTCCCGGCGGCGGCGCCGGCGTCCGGGCGGGAGCCGCCCCGGTGCGTCCCGCCGGCAAGCCGGCGGCGCTCAGGCTCTGGAACGGGTTGTGGGCGAGATCGCCGCCCCCGTCCGTGGAGACCTTGTCCTCCGCGCTCACGACGGCCGGCGAACGCAGGCTCCCGCCGGGATGTCTTCGGCACCGCCGAGGAACGCGAGAGCTTTCGCATAACTGCGCCGTTCAAGGAAATGCGCCAACTGGGGGTGCAAGTCCCGGCCCGCCTTGGCAGCCCAGTCATCCAGCCGGGCCATTTCCTGGGCTACTCGCGGGCCGTCAGATCGCTTGATGCTGTCCAGCAAGGAGATCAGAGATTCTTTGATGTCGGCATTCATTCCGGGGAGAGGATCGATTCTTATGCTCCTGTTACAGAGGTTAAGCCCGATTGCAATCACCCAGCGGAAGTGCCCGCGCACTTGAGTTCGACCGCGATAAGCTGCACTCTCAACGCTAAACCTCTTTGATCGCCTTGGTCCTGCGCCGGATCCGATGTCCGGAAGCACCCGGGCGATCCCGCGCAATTTCCTTCCCATATGAGTCCCATTTCCGTCCCCACCGGGGCCAACGCCGACGTCATCGAGCAGATGCAGCGGCTCTGGCTCGACAATCCCGACGCGGTCGATCCGACGTGGCGCGCCTTCTTCCAGGGTTTCACCCTCGGCAACAACGGCGGTCTGGCCAACTTCCACGAAGCCGAGGCGGGGACCACGACGATCATCGACAGCCTGAAGCAGGCGCACGTCCATGAACTGATCGCCACCTACCGGCGCATCGGCCATATCGAGGCCCACCTCGACCCCCTCAGCGGGCCGCCGGAGCCGAGCCCCAAGCTGGCCCTCGCCGAGTTTTCCCTGAGTGAGGCGGACTTGGACGTGTCGTTCGACATCGGCACCTACCTCGGCGGCGGCCAGATGAAGCTGCGGGCGATCATCGCCG
>Ga0302320_10006469_pt1 | contig 25995 bp, 20 predicted proteins | sample Bog_T0_3_FD_202130 | JGI IMG/M metagenome (GOLD analysis project Ga0302320, IMG submission 202130) | Peat permafrost microbial communities from Stordalen Mire near Abisko, Sweden - Bog_T0_3 | ecosystem: Environmental > Terrestrial > Soil > Wetlands > Peat | place: Sweden: Abisko, Stordalen Mire... | reverse complement strand
AGGCGGCCGCCGACGGCCCGATGAAGGGCATCCTGAAGTACTACGATGCGCCGATCGTCTCCAGCGACATCGTCACCGATCCGCACAGCTCGATCTTCGACTCCGGCCTGACCAAGGTGATTGACAACCAGGCCAAGGTGGTGTCCTGGTACGACAACGAGTGGGGCTACTCCAACCGGCTCGTTGATCTGGTCGCGCTGGTCGGCAAGTCGCTCTAGCCGTGAGCGTCCCACACTTCGAAGACCTTCTGGCGGAGGGTGTTTCGGGCCGGGGCGTGCTGGTGCGCTCCGACCTGAATGTGCCACTGGGCTCCGATGCTGGGGGAGCCCGCACCATCACCGACCCCGGTCGGATCACGGCGTCCGTACCTACGCTGAAAGCCCTTCTCGATGCGGGTGCGAAGGTCGTGGTCACCGCCCACCTGGGCAGGCCGAAGGACGGGCCGGACCCCAAATTTTCGCTGGCGCCCGTCGCCGCGGCGCTGGCAGAGCAGCTGGGCCGGCACGTGCAGTTGGCCAGTGATGTCGTCGGCACCGACGCGCTGGCGCGCGCCGAGGGCCTGACCGACGGCGACATCCTGCTCCTGGAGAACATCCGCTTCGACCCCCGCGAGACCAGCAAGGACGACGGCGAGCGACTCGCGCTGGCCAAGCAGCTCGCCGAATTAGTCTCGCCCGGAGGCGCTTTCGTCTCCGACGGGTTCGGAGTGGTGCACCGCAAGCAGGCTTCGGTCTATGACGTCGCCACCTTACTGCCGCACTACGCCGGCACGCTGGTGGCCGCCGAGCTAGCGGTGCTGGAGCAGTTGACCAGCTCGACCAAGCGGCCCTACGCGGTGGTGCTCGGCGGGTCCAAAGTGTCCGACAAGCTCGGCGTCATCGAGTCTTTGGCGACCAAAGCCGACAGCATCGTCATCGGCGGCGGGATGTGCTTCACTTTCCTTGCGGCGCAGGGATATTCGGTGGGCAAATCGCTGCTGGAAGAAGACATGATCGAGACCTGCCGCGGCCTGCTGGACACCCACGCCGACGTATTGCGACTGCCCGGCGACATCGTCGTGACCGAGAAGTTCAGCGCCGATTCGCCACCGCAGTTCGTGGCCGCCAACGCGATTCCGGACGATTTGATCGGCCTCGACATCGGGCCCGGATCGGTCAAGCGGTTCGCGGCGGTGCTATCCAACGCCAAGACCATCTTCTGGAACGGCCCGATGGGCGTTTTCGAGTTCCCGGCGTACGCGGCCGGCACCCGAGGTGTTGCCGAGGCGATCGTCGCTGCGACCGGCAAGGGTGCGTTCAGCGTGGTGGGCGGCGGCGACTCCGCGGCCGCGGTGCGCGAGCTCGGGTTCCCGGAGGACGCGTTTTCGCACATCTCTACCGGTGGTGGTGCATCACTGGAATATCTTGAGGGCAAGACGCTACCGGGCATCGAGGTGCTGGGGCGCGTTCAGCCAAACTAAGGAGACACGTGAGCCGCAAGCCACTCATCGCCGGTAACTGGAAGATGAATCTCAACCACTTCGAGGCGATCGCGCTGGCGCAGAAGATCGCGTTCGCATTGCCGGACAAGTACTACGACAAGGTTGACGTCACGGTGATCCCGCCGTTCACCAACCTGCGCAGTGTGCAAACCCTGGTCGACGGCGACAAGCTGCGGCTGACCTACGGCGCGCAGGACCTGTCGCAGCACGACTCGGGCGCCTACACCGGCGACATCAGCGGTGCCTTCCTGGCCAAACTGGGCTGCACCTTCGTCATCGTCGGACACTCCGAACGGCGCACCTACCACAACGAGGACGACGCCCTGGTGGCTACCAAGGCCGCCGCCGCGCTCAAGTACGAGCTGACCCCGATCGTCTGTATCGGCGAGCACCTGGAGGTCCGGGAAGCCGGCGAACACGTCCCCCACTGCGAGAACCAGCTGCGCGGCTCGCTGGCTGGGCTGTCCGCCGAGCAGATCGCCAAGGTCGTCATCGCCTACGAACCGATCTGGGCGATCGGTACCGGGCGAGTGGCCAGCTCGTCGGACGCCCAGGAGGTATGCGCGGCCATCCGGAAAGAGGTGGCGTCCCTCGCCTCTCCAAAAATCGCCGAAACCGTCCGGGTGCTCTACGGCGGCTCAGTGAACGCGAAAAACATCGGCGACATCGTCGCCCAGGGTGACATCGATGGTGGCCTCGTCGGAGGCGCCTCGCTGGATGGAGAGCAATTCGCGACGCTGGCGGCCATCGCCGCTGGCGGGCCTCTGCCCTGACCGCCTGATCAGCGCTTGTATTTGATCAGCAGTTCCACGCCGACGATGGACACCAGCCAGATGCCGGTGATGAACAGCGTCAACCGGTCCAGGTTCTTCTCCACCACCGTCGAGCCGGACAGGCTCGACTGCACCCCACCGCCGAACAGCGTCGACAGGCCACCGCCCTTGGCGCGGTGCAAAAGCACCAGCAACACCACCAGCACGCTGGTGACCACCAGGGTGATCTGCAGGGCCAACTCCATGAGGGCAGCTTACCGAATGTGATTGAGCCGTCCGTCACCGCCCGCGCCGAGATCGAGCCAGCGGCGACGGCGTTGGAAATCGCGAAAGCCTGGCCGTATGCGCAGGCCCGGCGCCATGGACGCGGTCTCGACACGCGAGCCGGGCGATCCGCGCCGATACTATAAGCATGGTCGAGGTTTCCGATATCGCGCTGGAGCCGATCGGGGCCGTCCAACGGACCCAGGTCGGCCGCAAGGCGACCGAGCCGATGCGTGCCGACATCAGAATGCTGGGCACCATCCTCGGCGACACGGTGCGCGAGCAGAACGGCGACGAGGTATTCGACCTGGTCGAACGCGCCCGGGTGGAGTCCTTTCGCGTACGTCACTCCGAGATCGATCGGGCCGAGATGTCGCGGATGTTCGACGGCATCGATATCCACCTGGCGATCCCGGTTATCCGGGCTTTCAGCCATTTCGCACTGCTGGCCAACGTCGCCGAAGACATCCACCGGGAGCGCCGCCGCGGCATTCACGTCGCCGCGGGCGAGCCGCCGCAGGACAGCAGCCTGGCCGCAACCTACGCGAAACTCGATCAGGCAGAGCTGAATTCGGCTACGGTGGCCGATGCGCTGCAGGGGGCGCTGGTTTCTCCGGTGATCACCGCGCATCCCACCGAGACCCGCCGGCGCACCGTCTTCGTCACCCAGCACCGGATCACCGAGCTGATGCGACTGCACGCGGACGGGCGCACCGAGACCAGCGACGGCCGCAGCATCGAGCTCGAGTTACGCCGTCAGGTGCTGACGCTGTGGCAGACCGCGCTCATCCGGTTGTCCCGGCTGAAGATCTCCGACGAGATCGAGGTGGGCCTGCGCTATTACCCGGCGGCGCTATTCAAGGTGATCCCACAGGTCAATGCCGATGTTCGGGGGGCGTTACGGGCTCGCTGGCCAGACGCCGAACTGCTTTCCGAGCCGATCCTGCGACCCGGATCATGGATCGGCGGCGACCGCGACGGGAACCCGAACGTGACGGCCGACGTGGTGCGCCTGGCCACCGGCAGCGCCGCGTTCACCGCGCTGGCGCACCACCTGGCCGAACTCGCAGATCTCGAGCAGGAGTTGTCGATGTCGGCGCGACTGGTCAGCTTCACCCCCGAGCTGGGTGCGCTGGCCGACGGCTGCCAGGAGGCCCCCCGGGCCGACGAGCCGTACCGGCGGGCGTTGCGGGTGATCCGCGGGCGGCTCACCGCGACCGCCGCCGAGATTCTGGACCGGCAACCGCCGGATGAGCTTGACCTCGGTTTGCCGCCGTATTCCACGCCGGCCGAGCTGCGGGCCGATCTCGACACCATCGATGTTTCGCTGCGAACCCACGGCAGTACTCTGTTGGCCGACGATCGGCTGGCCTTGCTGCGAGAAGGCGTGGGAGTCTTTGGGTTTCATCTGTCCGGCCTGGATATGCGGCAGAACTCCGACGTGCACGAAGAGGTGATCGGCGAGCTGCTGGCCTGGGCCGGGGTGCACTCCGACTACAGCTCGCTGACGGAAGACGAGCGGGTGCAGCTGCTGACAAGCGAACTCAGCACCCGCCGCCCGCTTCTCGCCGAGCGCGCGAACTTATCCGAGCTGGCGTACCGCGAGCTTGGTGTCGTCGAGGCCGCCGCCCACGCCGTCAAGGTCTACGGTCCCGCGGCGGTGCCCATCTACGTCATCTCGATGTGCCAGTCGGTGTCGGACGTCTTGGAGGCCGCGATCCTGCTGAAAGAGGTCGGCCTGCTGGACGCGTCTGGGCCGGAACCCTATTGCCCCGTGGGTATCTCGCCGCTCTTCGAGACGATCGACGATCTGCACAACGGGGCCGCGATTCTGCACGCCATGCTGGAACTTCCGATATACCGGGCGCTCGTGGCTGCCCGGGGCGAATCCCAGGAAGTCATGCTCGGTTACTCCGACTCCAACAAGGACGGCGGGTATCTGACCGCCAACTGGGCGGTGTACCGGGCCGAGTTGGCCCTGGTTGAAGTCGCCCGCGAGGCGGGAATCCGGTTGCGGCTCTTCCACGGTCGCGGCGGTGTCGTCGGTCGCGGGGGCGGCCCCAGCTACCAAGCCATCCTGGCCCAACCGCCGGGAGCGGTGAATGGCTCACTGCGGCTCACCGAGCAGGGTGAAGTCATTGCCGCCAAATACGCCGAGCCGCAGTTGGCGCGGCGCAATCTGGAGAGCCTGCTGGCGGCGACGCTGGAGTCGACGCTGCTGGATGTCGAGGGCCTGGGCGACGCCGCGGAGCCGGCCTACGCGGTACTCGACGAGATAGCCTCCCTGGCGCGGCGTGCGTACAGCGAATTGGTCCACGAGACACCGGGTTTCGTCGAATATTTCAAGGCTTCCACCCCGGTCAGCGAGATCGGGTCGCTCAACATCGGCAGCCGGCCGACGTCACGCAAGCCCACCACCGCGATCTCGGACCTGCGCGCCATCCCGTGGGTGCTGGCGTGGAGCCAGTCGCGGGTCATGTTGCCCGGCTGGTACGGCACCGGATCGGCGTTCGAGCAGTGGATCACGGCGGGTCCAGAAGGCGAAACCGAGCGGGTCGGAATACTGCACGACCTGTACGAACGGTGGCCGTTCTTCCGCAGCGTGTTGTCGAACATGGCGCAGGTGCTGGCCAAGAGCGACCTGGGCCTGGCGGCCCAGTACGCCGAGCTGGTGGCCGACGAATCGTTGCGACTCAGGGTGTTCGGCAAGATCGCCGACGAACATCAGCGAACCATCGCGATGCACAAACTCATCACCGGCCATGACGACCTGCTGGCCGACAACCCGGCGCTGGCGCGCTCGGTGTTCAACCGTTTCCCGTATCTGGAGCCGCTGAACCACCTCCAGGTGGAGTTACTTCGCCGCTACCGTTCCGGCGACGACAACGAATTCGTACAGCGCGGCATCCTGCTGACGATGAATGGGTTGGCCAGCGCGCTGAGGAACAGCGGCTAGCGTTCGGCGTAGTCGACCAGGCAGGGTCCCGCCGCCCGCGCCACACCGCCGATCTGGGCCGGGACGGGTTGCGGATGCGACGTCCAACGCGGCGTTAGCTGGTACTTGCGCAGTAGATGCGTGCTGGCCGCCGTCATGGCCGCCAGCGAGAACGGCTGGGCCGGGCACGAGTGCCGACCGTGTCCGAAGGCCGTCACCAGCATTGGCGACGGCAGAGCGTCCTGTGCCGTCAGACGGTGCCGGGTCCATCGGTGCGGATCCCACTGCTGCAGGCCCGGCGCCACGGACGTGTTCAGCAGCGGCAGCAGCGTGGCGATGGTCCAGCCCGGCGGCACTTGGTAGGTAACCGCACCGGTGTCGAACTCCACCGTCGACAACACGGTGCGAGTCATGATCGAGCGCTGCGCCAGGCGCGTCGACTCCAGGGCGCAGCGCTGGGCGAGGTCAGCGGAGTCCGCGCCGCCGGCCCGAATCCGCGCAAGCTGGGCGGGGTGCTCGACGAGGTCGACCAAAGCCCAGCCCAGCGCGGCCGCCAAGTTCGACATGGACGCGATGTGGATCAGCGCGACGTCGAGCGCGATCCCGCGGAGTCGAATGTCTTCATTCGGTCGAACATCTTCAGCCTCCGACGACCACGCGTCCACGATCCTGCTGAACAGGGCGTGGCCGCCGGTCTCGCCGGCATCGAGTCGGCGCACCGCGCCGGCGATAGTGTCGGCAACCTCGTCCAGTGCGGCCCGCTCGGCCCGCTTGTCCGTGGCCGCTACGGCCGCCATCCTGTCGGGGTGAACGAACGCATCGGAGCCATCCAGTGTGTCGAACGCGCGGACCAGACGCTTGAACGCCTCACCTTCGGCTGATCCGGGTCCCGCCCACGAGGCGAGCCCCATCCGGTGGGCAAGCCGCCGCATGAGATCAAAGACATCCGCCGAACCGGCGGGCCCGAGTTCGGCGGCGCTGTGCTCGAGCGCCCGGTCCAGGTTGGTCAGATAGCTGACCACGTCGTCCCGCCGAAACAGCGCGTTGGGCAGGATGCGACGTCCCGCGAAGATTTCGTCGGGAAGCTTGCGTCGCAACATCAAATAATCGGCAACCGCCTTGCTGGCCGTCTCCTCGGTAAGGGCGTAGAACGACTCGACACCGGTGGCCGAGAACGTGAACAGGTAGTGGTCCCGTCCGCTTTCCACCGCGAATGTGTCGCCATGTCGCGCGCGGGCGGCGGCGATCGCGGCGACGGCATCGTCGACGGGGACATCCCAGGGCAGACCGATTCCCTGCGCATACGGTGGTCTGGGAACCGGATTGGCTCCGGTCAATAACTCGGTCATGGACTGGGCACGAACTACCGCACCACCCGGTTCCGCCATCTGCCCACCACACCGCGCACTGCGTGCTCGGTGACCGATAGCGGGGACATCACCGTCTCGCCCACACTGACCATGTAGTCGATTCGCTCGACGATGGCCTCTACCGGTTGGACAAGAACGATGAGCCGCTTCGCGAGATCGTCCAGGCTGGACAGCGTGCCCTCCAGGTGATCCAGACCGGTCCCCAGGCGTTCCACCGTGGCATTGAGGGTGGCAAGCGAACTGCTCAGCTCTTTCATCGTTTCGCCCAGGCCGTCAAGGACGCCCTCGACCTGCCCCACCGTCTTGTCGGCGTTCAATGCGGCTTGGGTGAGGGTCTTGATTCGGCTTCGCTCTGGCCCGCTGCGGACCGTTCTGTCTGCCATGACGGTCCATTATGCGGGTTAGCCCGCTTGCCCCGGAAGCTTGGACGCGGCCTCATCGTCGAGCAACCAGAGCGTGGTCTCCAGTCCGACGGCGCCGGCGGCCGGTATCGAGACCGGTTGCGCGCCGCCGATGGCGCCGGCCACCGCATCGGCCTTCGCCGCCCCGGACACCATCAGCCACACCTCGCGCGATCGCTGGATGGCGGGCAGTGTCAAGGTGATTCGTTGCGGCGGTGGCTTCGGCGAGTCCTCGACGGCCACCACCATTCGGGTGGTCTCGAGTACGGCCGCGGTGTCCGGGAACAGCGAGTTGATGTGACCCTCGGGGCCCATTCCCAGCAGATGGACGTCGAAATTCGGCACCAGCTCGCCGGGTGCGGCGTTGGCGGCCAGCACCTGCTCATAGGCCAGCGCCGCGGCGGCCAGGTCGCTGCCGAATTCACCGTCGCTGGCCGGCATCGCGTGCACGTGGCTGGACGGGATGTCGATGTGGTCGAGCAACGCCTCGCGCGCCTGTTTGTCGTTGCGCTCGTCGTCGTCCTCGGGGACGTAGCGTTCGTCGCCCCAGAAGAGGTCCACCTTGGACCAGTCGATCTGGTGTCCCTGCGCGGCGAGGTACCGCAGCAGCCCGATACCGTTGCCGCCGCCGGTCAGCACGATCAGTGCTCGGCCCCGGGCCGCCACGGCGTTCTGGATGGTTTCGACCAGTCGCTTGCCGGCGGCGTCAACCAGGGCGTCGCTGGTCGGGAAGGTGTCGACGACCGTGATCATATGTATTGCACCTTGTCGATTCCTTCGAGAGCGGCGAAGTAGATCTCGTCAGCGTCCAGCCGGCGCAGGTCCTCCGCGAGACACTCGCGAGTTTCCCTGCGCGCCAACGGGACCAGGGCGTCCAATTTGCCGGTCCGGCTCAGGGTGGCCGTCGTACCCTCCTGCGGCCGACTAAGGGTAATGGTCTCGGATTTGCGTTCCAGCTCGACTTTGAGCTCACCGACCGTCCGGCGCACCGGGCCGTCGATACGGCTGGCCAGCCAGCCGGCCAGGACGTCGAGCGCGGGTTCGGTCTGCAAACCGGAAACCAGCGCCGATTCGATCGGCTCGTGCGGCTTCTGGTCGACCGCCGAGGTCAACAGCGCCCGCCAATAGGTGATCCGGCTCCAGGCCAGATCGGTGTCGCCGGCGGTGTATCCGGCTAGCCGGCTTTTGATTGCCGCCAGCGGATCGGTGCAATTGGTTGCGTCCGTGATCCGGCGAATTGCCAACTTGCCCAACGGGTCTTGGGCGGGCACCGCCGGCGCGGCGTCGGGCCACCACACCACTACCGGAATGTCGGGCAGCAGGAAGGGTGTGACCACGCTGTTCGCGTGACCGGCGAGCGGCCCGGAAAGCCGCAGCACCACGATCTCTCCCGCGCCGGCGTCGCCACCGACTCGAATCTCAGCATCCAGCCGCGCCTCGGCGACGTTCGCGTCACCAGTCGTGACGACGAGGCCACGGCTCGGGTGTTCGTGGCTGGCGGCGTTGGCGGCCTCGATCGATTCCTCGAGCAGGGCGTCATTGTCTGACTTGATGATGAACGTCCCGACTCGGCCCATCGTGACGACGCCGGCCTGTTCGCGTAGCTCGTCAAGCTTCTTGTTGACAGCGTTGGTGCTGGTGTCTTGCAGATCGACGATCAACGGCGCCGCTCCTCTCCCCCGCAAGCGGGAGGTGCCCCCACATCGCTCTGTTGCTCTGCATCGTCGCCGGCGCGGATCACGGCCGCCGCCATTCCCGGCCGGTTCGGCGCAGCATTTCAAACGCCGACTCAGGGCCCCAGGTGCCCGACTCATACGGATCGGGCTTGCCGACTTCCGCCCAGTAGTCGAGCGCGGGATCGAGTATTTGCCAAGCCAATTCGACCTCCGCATTGACCGGGAACAGGGATGGTTCGCCTAGCAACACGTCCAGGATCAGCCGCTCATAGGCCTCTGGCGAATCTTCGACGAACGCCGAGCCGTAGGAGAAATCCATGTTCACATCGCGGACTTCCATCGCGTTGCCCGGGACCTTGGACCCGAACCGCAAGGTGATCCCTTCGTCGGGCTGCACCCTGATGACCAGGGCGTTGGCGCCGAGCTCGTCGGTCATGGTGGCGTCGAATGGTAGGTGCGGTGCGCGTTTGAACACCAGAGCGATCTCGGTCACCCTGCGGCCCAGGCGCTTTCCGGTTCGCAGGTAGAACGGCACACCGGCCCAGCGACGGCTGTCGACCTCGAGTGTGATGGCCGCGAAGGTCTCGGTGACGGAGTCTTTGGAGAACCCGTCCTCGTCGAGCAGCCCAACCACCTGCTCCCCGCCTTGCCACCCGGCCGCGTACTGGCCGTGGCTGGTGTTCTGATCAAGCGGTTCCGCGAGTTTGGTAGCCGATAGCACTTTGATCTTCTCGGCCTGCAACGCCGACGGTTTGAAGCTGACCGGCTCTTCCATCGCGGTGAGCGCCAGCAGCTGGATCAGATGGTTCTGGATGACGTCACGGGCGGCGCCGATGCCGTCATAATAGCCGCCCCGCCCGCCGAGTCCGATGTCTTCGGCCATGGTGATCTGCACGTGGTCGACGTAGTGCGCATTCCAGATCGGGTCCCAGAATTGATTGGCGAACCGCAGCGCCAAGATGTTCTGCACCGTCTCCTTACCTAGATAATGGTCGATCCGGAACACCGACTCCTCCGGGAACACCGAGTTGACCACATGGTTGAGCTCGCATGCACTCTTCAAGTCGTGACCAAAGGGTTTCTCGATGACGACCCGGCTCCAGCTTTCGTCGTTCGGGTTGGCCAGCCCCGACTTGTGCAGCTGTTCGCACACCACCGGAAACGACTTGGGCGGGATCGCCAGGTAGAAAACATGATTGCCGTTGGTGCCGCGCTCGGCGTCGAGCTTGTCCAGGGTCTCGCCCAGCCGGGTGAATCCGGCCTCGTCGTCAAAGGTGCCCTGTACGAACCGCAATCCGTCGGCCAGCCGCTCCCATATCGCCTGGCGAAAAGGAGTGCGGCTGTATTGCTTGATGTCGTCGAGTATCACCTGGGCGAAAGCGTCGTGATCCCAGTCGCGTCGCGCAAAGCCCACCAGCGAGAAGTTGGGTGGCAGCAAGCCACGGTTGGCCAGGTCGTAAACCGCCGGGACCACTTTTTTGTGGGCCAGGTCGCCGGTGACGCCGAAAAGCACAATGGCGCACGGGCCGGCGATCCGCGGCAGGCGCTTGTCCTTCTTGTCGCGCAGTGGATTACGCCACTGCGCGGCATCGGGAGCGCCGCCGGCGGAGCTCATTTGCTGGCGGAGTCCAGCTGCTTCTGTGTCTCGCTGAGCAGTTGATTCCAGGAATCCTCGAACTTCTCCACGCCTTCTTTTTCGAGCACCAAGAACACGTCGGTCAGGTCGATCCCGGCCGCCTCCAACTTGTCGAACACTGCCTGGGAGGACGTAGCGGTGCCGCTGATCACGTCGCCGCTGATGACACCGTGATCGGCGACGGCGTCAAGCGTCTTCTCTGGCATGGTGTTCACGGTGTAGGGAGCGACCAGCTCGGTGACGTAGAGGGTGTCTGAGTAGGCGGGGTCCTTGACGCCGGTCGATGCCCACAGCGGGCGCTGCACCCGGGCCCCGTTGGCCTTGAGCGCCTGGTAGCGATCTTCGTTGTCGAAGACCTCCTGGTAAGCGGCGTAGGCCAGCCGGGCGTTGGCCACCCCGGCCTGACCGCGCAACTGGAGCGCCACGTCCGGGCCGATCTTCTCGAGTCGCTTGTCGATTTCGGTGTCCACCCGGGAGACGAAAAACGATGCCACCGAATGGATCTTGGACAGGTCATGTCCGGCTTTCCCGGCCTTCTCCAACCCGGCCAGGTACGCGTCCATCACCTCTTTGTGCCGCTCGACCGAGAAGATGAGCGTGACGTTGACCGAAATGCCCTCCGCCAGAACGGCGGTGATGGCCGGCAGGCCGGCCTTGGTGGCCGGGATCTTGATGAGCAGATTCGGCCGGTCGACGATCTTCCACAGCTCGATAGCCTGCGCGATGGTCTTGTCGGTTTCGTGGGCGAGCCGCGGGTCGACCTCGATCGACACCCTGCCGTCGATGCCTTCGGAGTGTTCCCACTGCGGGGCCAGGACGTCGCACGCGGTGCGCACGTCGTCGGTGGTGATAGTGCGGATGGTGGCATCCACGTCGGCGCCGCGTTCGGCCAGCTCCGCGATCTGGCCGTCGTAGACCTTGCCGTGCGCGAACGCGTTCTGGAAGATCGACGGGTTAGTGGTCACGCCGACGATACTTTTGGTATCGATCAGCTCCTGCAGATTGCCGGATTGCAGCCGGTCCCGCGACAAGTCGTCCAGCCAAACGGATACCCCCGCATCGCTGAGCGCGGCAAGGTTGGGGTTCTGACTGGTCATTTGAATCACCTTTCTCAGTTGTCTATTACTTCTTCCGCCGCCGCAGCGACGGCTTCAGCGGTGAAGCCGAATTCACGGAACAACGTCTTGGCGTCGGCGGATTCGCCGTAGTGCTCGATCGACACGATCTTCCCGGTGTCGCCCACCAACTTGTGCCAGCACTGCGCGATCCCGGCCTCGACGGCGACCCGGGCCGACACCGACGGGGGCAGCACGCTGTCGCGGTAGTCGCTCGGCTGCGACTCGAACCATTCCACGCACGGCATCGAAACCACACGCGCGATAATGTCTTTGTCCGCCAACAACTTCGCAGCCTCCACCGCGAGCTGGACCTCGGAGCCGGTACCGATCAAGACGACGTCAGGATCTTCGCCGCTATCGGTGGCGTCACTCAGTATGTAGCCGCCACGAGCGACGCCCTCGAGGCTGGTGCCCTCCAGCACCGGCACGCCCTGGCGGGTGAGGATCAGCCCCACCGGACCGCTGGTGGCGCCGCGGGCCAGCATCGTGCGCCACGCATAGGCCGTCTCGTTGGCGTCTGCCGGACGCACCACCGACAGCCGGGGAATCGCACGCAGCGCCGCGAGGTGCTCGATGGGCTGATGCGTCGGGCCGTCCTCGCCGAGACCGATCGAGTCGTGCGTCCACACGTAGATGGTGTCGATATCCATCAGCGCGGCCAGTCGCACCGCCCCGCGCATGTAATCGGAGAACTGCAGGAAGGTGCCGCCGTAAGCCCGGGTGGGTCCGTGCAGGACGATGCCGGACAAGATGGCGCCCATCCCGTGCTCACGAATGCCGAAATGCAGGGTGCGGCCGTAGTATTCCGCGGTGTAGTCCTTGGTCGTGATCGACGGCGGACCAAAGGATTTGACACCCTTCATGGTGGTGTTGTTGCTGCCTGCCAGGTCGGCGGAGCCGCCCCACAGCTCGGGCAGTTTCGGTCCCACCGCGGACAGCACCTCACCGGAGGCGGCGCGGGTGGCCAGCGGCTTGGACCCCGGCTCCCAGTGCGGGATGTCGGCGTCCCAGCCGTCGGGCAGCTTCTGTGCGAGCAGCCGGTCCAGGAGCGCCTTGCGTTCGGGCTCGCGCTTGGCCCACGCCTCGAACTCCGGTTGCCAGCTTTCGTGGGCTTCCTTGCCGCGGGCCACCAGCCCGCGGGTGTGGGTGATGACATCCTCGCGGACCTCGAATGTCTTGTCGGGATCGAATCCCAGAATTCTCTTGGTGGCGGCCACCTCTTCGTCGCCGAGGGCCGAGCCGTGCGCCTTGCCGGTGTTCATCAGCTTGGGGGCCGGGAAGCCGATGATGGTGCGCAGCGAGACGAACGAAGGCTTGTCGGTGACCGACTTCGCCTTCGCGATGGCTTCCTCGATGCCGACGACGTTCTCGCCGCCTTCGACTTCCTGCACGTGCCAGCCGTAGGCGCGGTAGCGGGCGGCGGTGTCCTCGCACAGCGCGATATCGGTGTCGTCCTCGATCGAGATCTGGTTGTGGTCGTAGAACACGATGAGGTTGCCGAGCTGCTGGACGGCCGCCAGCGACGACGCCTCGGAAGTGACGCCCTCTTCGATGTCGCCGTCGGAGGCGATCACGTAGACGAAGTGGTCGAAGGGGCTGGTGCCCGCCGCGGCGTCCGGGTCGAACAGACCGCGTTCGTAGCGCGCCGCCATCGCCATGCCGACGGCTGACGCCAGGCCCTGGCCGAGCGGGCCGGTGGTGATCTCGACGCCCTTGGTGTGCCTGAACTCCGGGTGACCGGGAGTCTTGGAGCCCCAGGTGCGCAGCGCCTCGATGTCGGACAGCTCCAGGCCGAAGCCACCGAGGTAGAGCTGCAGATAGAGGGTCAGGCTGCTGTGGCCACAGGACAGCACGAACCGATCCCGGCCCAGCCAGTGCGGGTCGCTCGGGTCGTGGCGCATCGCGCGCTGAAACAGGGTGTAGGCCAAGGGAGCCAGGCTCATCGCCGTCCCGGGATGGCCGTTGCCGACTTTTTGGACCGCGTCGGCGGCAAGCACCCGAACTGTGTCGACCGCGACCGAGTCGATCTCGGCCCAGTCGTCCGGGTGGTGCGGGCGGGTAAGCGTGGAGATCTCTTCGAGTGTGGTCACAGACGCAGTCCTTGCCTCGTCAACTGATCGATCTTCAGCCTAGTGCCGGAACGCCAGCGTTTGCAGCGCGGAATTCGGGGTATCCGTCGTCGGCCGACCTGAAAATACGCGCTGGCGGCGCAAACTCTGGAACTGGTGCCGTCATCCCGGGAAAATTTAGGTGAACACACCCTGCGGGCCGGCTGAGGTCGACACCCGGTCTACCATCTTGTGTAGTAGATGCTGCGCCCTGCTGCGACCCCGAGGAGTTATTGCGTGAGCGTTCGCGGGCGCGTCGCGCCGAGCCGGGTAACCGGCACGGTGCTGGCATACCTGGCGTTGACCAAGCCGCGAGTCATCGAGCTGCTGTTGGTTACCGCGATACCCGCGATGCTGCTGGCCCACCGTGGCGCGGTGAATCCGCTGCTGATCCTGAATACGTTGATCGGCGGGATGATGGCCGCCGGAGGGGCCAACACCCTCAACTGCGTGGCCGACGCCGACATCGACAAACTGATGAAGCGGACCGCGCGCCGGCCCCTGGCGCGGGCCGCGGTGCCGGTGCGCAATGCGCTGGTGTTCGGGCTGGTACTCAGCGTGGGCTCGTTCTTCTGGCTGTGGTGGACGACGAACCTGTTGTCCGGACTGCTGGCCATCGCCACCATCGCGTTCTATGTGTTCGTCTACACCTTGTTGCTCAAACGCCGCACGTCGCAAAACGTGGTCTGGGGAGGCGCGGCGGGCTGCATGCCGGTGATGATCGGTTGGTCAGCGGTCACCGGCACCGTCGGCTGGCCGGCGCTGGCGATGTTCGCGATCATCTTCTTCTGGACGCCGCCGCACACCTGGGCCCTGGCGATGCGGTACAAGGACGACTACAAAGCGGCGGGCGTCCCAATGCTGCCGGCCGTGGCGACCGAGCGAGAGGTCACCAAGCAGATCCTGATCTACACCTGGCTCACCGTCCTGGCGTCGCTGGTGCTGGCGCTGGCGGCGGGCTGGCTGTACGCGGCTGTGGCGGCGCTGGCCGGGGTGTGGTTCCTCGCGATGGCCCATCAGCTGTACGCAGGGGTCCGCGCCGGCGAGCCGGTCCGGCCGCTGCGCCTGTTCCTGCAGTCGAACAACTACCTCGCGGTGGTCTTCTGCGCGTTGGCGGTCGACTCGGTGATCTCTTTACCGACGCTGTTCTGAACCGGCTAAACCACATCCGCAACGCGCGTCTCTCCGGGAGTCGGCACGATGTTTGTCCGCCTAACCGCGACAATGTCCACCGTGCCGCGCGGGTGTCGCTGGAAGCCGGGCAAAGATGGTGTCAACTCTCCGCTGCGACTCGCGTGACAGAGGCGGATCCTTCAGAACCAGGGCGATCGAAACCCGGCGGGCACTCGCCACGCGCTTGGCCCAGCTGTGAGTAGCGGGCATATTTCATGCACTGCCAGCAATTTTCACGCCCAAAGCTCGGTGAACTCAGCGCAATCGAACGCCCAGGACCACGCGACCGGACACTCGCTCGGTTTGCGAGGCGCCGCGGTCTGATATCGGATCACTGTTGAATACCAGCCCATTTCAGCTGGTCTATCGGTATCGGGAGGAGTCTCTGGCATGACGTTGCCCGTCGTTCCCAAGGGCCTCGACACCTCCTGTTCGCAGGAAAGGGCTTGGACCGCGCGTCTGGCGGGTGCGGCTTGCCCCAGCTACGCATGACTGGCTGACGATGACCGCTCCCGTCTGGATGGCATCGCCGCCGGAGGTGCATTCGGCGTTGCTCAGTAGTGGCCCGGGTCCAGGGCCGTTATTGGCGACCGCCGGTGCCTGGAACGCGTTGAGCGCCGAATATGCCTCGACGGCAAACGAACTCGTCGCCGAACTGGGCTCGGTGCAGGCCGGGGCGTGGGAGGGGCCCAGCGCGGAGGCGTATGTCGCCGCCCACGTGCCGTATCTAGCCTGGCTGGCGCAAGCGAGCATCGGCAGCGCGCAAGCCGCTGCCCAGCATGAGGTGGCGGCTGTGGCCTACACCGCTGCCTTGGCGGCCATGCCGACACTGGCGGAATTGGTCGCGAACCACGCTATTCGCACCGTCTTGGTCGCGACCAACTTCTTTGGCGTCAACACCATCCCGATCGCGCTCAACGAGGCTGACTACGTGCGGATGTGGATCCAGGCCGCAACGACGATGACGAGCTATCAAGCGGCGTCGGACGCGGCGGTGGCGTCGACATCGCAGACGCTGCAAACCAGCCAGGTGCCGCCGATCGTGAAGTCGGGCGTGCAAGAGATTGAGCACGTCTTGCAGGAGATCGCGGCCATCCCGCAGATTATTGTGAAGAATTTCCTGCAGATCCTGGGATTGAATTGGGACCCGGCGGCATACACGATCAATGGACTGCCGTACGCCGACTACCAGGACCCACTGACGCTGGCTTATTGGGTGAGCCGGGGCCTCTCATTTGTTCAGAATGCCCACGGTGTTCGCGCGTTTCTCCAAGAGTTGGCGACAAATCCGGCGGCTGCCCTGCAGTCCCTCCCGGGCAGCCTGAGCCCGGTCAATATCGGCGTAACCCTCGCGGCACACCCCGTTTTGGCGATCGCGGTCACCGCCGGGCCGCTGAGCGTCAACAGCGCGGCCTCCATCGTGACGGTGGTGGCCGGTGTGGCGCCGCCCGGCGCCGCGGAACCCGCCGTCGCGTTGCCGGTGCCGGCCCCCGCCGCGGCCGTGTCGCACGCGTTGCCGGCCGGCGTGGTGGCGCACACCCCGGCGGTCGGGTCGGTTGCCGGTCCCGGTGCGGCCCCGGTTTCCTCGGCGGCCACGGTGGCCGGTCCGTCGGCGCCACCGCCTCCGGCCCCCAGCCCCGCCGCCCCGGCTTTCATCCCTTTCGCCGTTGGCGGGGGTCCCGGCGTCGGATTCGGCTCGGGACACACCACGATCCCGAGGGCCGGCACCAGGATGAAGGCGCCGGAAGCGGACATCGCCGCGGCCGCGGCGGCGGCGTCCACGGCGGCGCGGCGACGGGCGCGGCGACGCAAGCAAACGGAAGTGCGGCGCGAGTACGCCGACGAATACGCGGATTTGGACCCCGACATCGACCCGGATGCTCCGTCTGAGGCGGCGGCATCGGATAGCGGCGCGGGGCCGCTGGGGTTTGCCGGAACGATCTCGAAGCGCGCTGCGCAGGCGGCGGGATTGGCCGTGCTGGGCGGTGACCGGTTTGGTGGCGGCCCTGCGATGCCCATGGTGCCGGGCACGTGGGATCCCGACGCCGAGCCCGCCGGCGACGTGGACTAGGGCAGCAACACTATCGAGCCGGAGGTCTTGCGGCCCTGCAAGTCCTCGTGGGCTCGCGCAGCTTCGGCCAGCGGGTACCGATGGCCGACGTCGATGGTGATGTCACCGCCGGCGACCGCGTCGAACAGCTCGGCGGCCCGCCAGCTGAACTCCTCGCCGGTGCGGATGAAATGGGCCAGCGACGGCCGGGTCAAAAACACCGAGCCGGCCGCGTTGAGGCGCTGTGGATCGACGGGCGGGACGGGTCCGCTGGCGGCGCCGAACAGTGCCAGGGTCCCGCGGACGACCAGACTGGCCAGGCTGGCGTCGAAGGTGGTGGCGCCGACGCCGTCGTATACCGCGGCCACTCCGGCGCCCCCGGTGAGCTCACGAATCTGCTGGCCGAACCCGGAGGAGTCCTTGGGGTAGGAGAGCACTTCGTCGGCGCCGGCCTTCCTGGACAGCTGCTCCTTTTCCGGCGTCGAGACGGTGGTAATCACCCGGACGCCGAGGTGATGCGCCCACTGCGTCAAGATCAGGCCGACCCCGCCCGCGCCGGCATGCACCAGCACGGTGTCGCCGCTTTTCACCGGATACACCGAATTCAGCAGGTAGTGCGCGGTCAGGCCCTTCAGCAGGACCGAAGCCGCCACGTCGGAGCTCACTCCGTCCGGCACCTTGGCGGTCAAAATTGCTGGTGCAGTGGCGAATTCGGCGTAGCCGCCTGATGCCGTCGCGGTGACGACACGGTCGCCGACGCCGATACCGCCAGCCTCGGCCCCCTCGCCCAGGGCAACGACGGTTCCGCACACCTCGTTGCCGATAATCAACGGCAACTCGCGCGGATACTGCCCCGAGCGGAAGTAGGTGTCGATGAAGTTGACCCCGATGGCGTCGGCCTCGATCAGCAGCTCGCCATGGCCGGGCGTGGGTTGCGGCGCTTCGACGTAGCGCAGAACTTCGGGACCGCCGGTTTCGGTGATTTCGATTGCGTGCATGTCGATATCATGCCGGTACATGAAGCTTGCACGGCCTGACGTCTTTCACCCCCGCATCGTCTTGGCGGGTTGTCCGCAGCACGTATCCGGTGACGGCGACGACGCCGCACTGGTGGCCGCGCTGCGACAGCGCGGTCTGCACGCTCGTTGGATGTCGTGGGACGATCCCGAAGTCGGTGGCGCTGATCTGGTGATTCTGCGGGCCACCCACGATTACCCGGGGCGCCTCGACGAGTTCCTGGCCTGGACCACCGGCGTGCAGAACCTGCTGAACCCGCCGGCGGTGGTGTCCTGGAACGTCAACCGGCGCTACCTGGCGGACCTGGCGCACCGCGGGGTGCCGACGGTTCCCGGCGAGGTGTACGCGGCGGGCGAGCGGGTGGACTTGCCGCACACCGGCAGCGTGTTCGTCAGCCCGACCGTGGGCACCGGCACTCGGTGGTTCACCGATCGGTCTGCCGCCGCCGCGCACGTCGCGGAGCTGCACGAAGCCGGTCAGCCCGTGTTGGTGCAGCCCGGCGGTGCGGATCCGCAAACCGTGCTGATCTTTCTCGGGGGAGCACCGTCGCACGCGTTCACCACGCACGAGGGCGCGCTGCGCCAGGGCGAGCCGGACTTCGAGATCTGGGACGCCGGCGCCGCCGCGCTGGCCGCTGCGGCCAATCCGGTGGAGTTGCTCTATGCGCGGGTGCATTTGATCGGCAGCCGGGTGCTGGAAATGCAGTTGGTGGACCCGTCACTGGGCTGGCGGCGGTTGGATACCGGCACCCGCGATCTTGCCCAGCGCCAGTTCGCGGTTTGCCTGGAATCAGCCTTGGACAGGCTGGGGCTTGGCCCGCTCTCGCATCGACGCCCATAGCGCCGCGGTGGCCGCCGTGCACGCCGCGGCGCCTGCAACATGGACGGCAACCAGCGCGGCGGGCACGCCGGTGAAGTACTGCGTGGTGCCGACGACGCCCTGGGCGCACACCAGCGCGAGCAGCACGCCCAGGCGCACCAGCACCGCCCGCGGAGCAGCGACCGCCACTAACCCGAAGCCCAGGCCGACCAGCAGGGCGAGGTATGCGACCAGCAGCGACGAATGCATGTGCACCAGGGTGTTGATCTGGACTTCGAGACGCGGCACCGTCCGGCTCGGGCTCCGGTCGCCCGCGTGTGGTCCGGCCGCGGTCACCAGCGTGCCCGTCACCAGAACTGCAGCCAGGTTCAGCGCGGTCAGCGCCGTCAGCGCGCGCAGTGGCCTGGCCACCCGCTCCCGCACCACTCCATCGTCGGGCTCGCCGATCTTGACGTAGAGCAGCACCGACAGCCACACCATCGTCATCGATGTCAGCAGGTGGATGGCCACGGTCCACCACAGCAGCCCGGTGCGCACGGTGATGCCGCCGATCACCGCCTGCACGACCGTCGACACCGGCATCAGCCACGCATAGACCAGGACCTCGGTGCGCCGGCGCGCACGGCTGACGACCAGTACGGCCAGCACCGCGGCGATCACCACCGCGAATGTGATCATCCGGTTGCCGAATTCGACCGCCTGGTGGATGCGCGGGACCTCGGCGACAGCTACCGGGGTGAAGCTGCCGGGAAAACACTGTGGCCAGGTGGGGCAACCCAGGCCCGACGCGGTGACGCGGACGATCGCGCCGGTAACGGCGATCCCACCCTGGGTGAGGATCACGATCGCGGCGATGACCCGCTGGACGCGCAGGCTGACGGGCATCGACCGATCGTAGGGATGCGCCGAGATATAAACCACGCAGGCCCGCGTCGGCGAGTCGTCTGCGTGGTTTATGTGTCGCGAGCAGGGGGGCGGGCGAACGTCAGGTGAAGCGGAACCAGCGCCGCGCGGCGAGCGCGGCCAACCCACCCCACACGCCCAGGACGAGGACCCCCAACCAGTCAATGGACAGGGTCATCGCCTGCGAGAGCGCTTCGGTCAGCGCGCCCGACGGGGTGAGCCGGGACAACCATCTGACCGAAGGCGGGACCATGCCGGTTTCGAGGGTCAGCGCGCCCAGCCCGGCGAAGACGAACCACATCAGGTTCGCAACAGCGAGGACGATCTCCGCCCGCAGCGTGCCGCCGAGCAGTAGGCCGAGCGCCGCGAAGGCGGTGGTGCCCAGCGCAATGATCACCGCCCCCACAGCGAGGGCAGCCGGGGCGGGGCGCCAGCCGAGCGCAAATCCGATGGCGCCCAAGATGATTGCCTGCAGAAAGACGACGGCGACGACGGCCAGTGACTTGCCGACGATGATTCCCCAGACCGGCAGCGGGGTCGCGCCGAGCCGTTTGAGGGCGCCGTACCGGCGATCGAACGCGACCGCGATCGCCTGGCCGGTGAACGCGGTCGAGATCACCGCCAGCGCCATGATCACCGGGACGAAGGTGGCGGCGCGATGCTGGCCGAACGAGCCGAGGGGCAGCAGCGTCAGCCCGACCAGCAGCGTGATGGGGATGAACATCGTCAACAGCAGCTGTTCGCCGTTGCGCAACAGCAGCTTCAGCTCCAGGCCGAACTGTGCGGCGAGCATCCGCGGCACCGCATTTGGCCGCGGGTCGGGGGTGAAGGTCCCCGCGGGGAACAGCGGTTCGTTCGTCTGCGTCACGGCCGGACCTGCCTTCCGGTCAGATCCAGGAACACGTCTTCGAGGCTGCGTTGCTCGACCCGCACGTCGGTGGCCAGCACGTCGATCTGGGCGCACCACGCCGTCACCGTCGCCAGCACCTGCGGGCCAACCCGCCCCTCCACCAGATACTCGCCCGGAGTCATCTCGGTGGCGCTGTAGTCCTCCGGCAGCGCGGCGGCCAGCAGCGAAAGGTCAAGCCGCGGCGGCGCGGTGAAGCGCAGCTGGTCTTTGGCGCCGGCGCGCATCAGTTCTGCCGGAGTGCCCTCGGCCACCGTCACGCCGTGGTCGACGATGACCAGCCGATCGGCGATTTCTTCCGCCTCCTTGAGTTGGTGAGTGGTCAGCACCACGGTGACGCCGTCGCGGCGCAGCGCGTCGATCAGCTCCCACACCAGCAGCCGCGCGTGCGCGTCCATACCGGCGGTGGGCTCGTCGAGGAACACCAGTTCGGGCCGTCCGACGAGCGCACACGCCAACGCGAGCCGCTGCTGCTGCCCGCCGGAGAGCCGCCGATACGTCGTGCGGGCAGCGTCGGTGAGCCCCAGCGTGTCCAGCAGCCATTGCGGGTCCAGGGGGTCGGCCGCATAGGCGGCGACGAGGTTGAGCATTTCGCCGGCGCGGGCCGCCGGGTAGCCGCCCCCACCCTGCAGCATCACCCCGATGCGTGCCCGCAAGCGCGCGTTGTCGGTGATCGGGTCCAGCCCGAGCACCTCGATGGAGCCGGCGTCCTGGCGGACGAAGCCCTCGCACATCTCGACCGTCGTCGTCTTGCCGGCGCCGTTAGGTCCCAGCAGGGCAAGCACCTCCGCGGCCTGCACATCCAGATCGAGGTTCGAGACGGCCGTCAACGAGCCGTACTGCTTGCAGACCCCACGCAGCCGCACGACTATGTCTGGGGAGCTCACGTGGAATCAGCGTAGGCGTCCGGCGCTGCCGTTGGCCGCGGGGTCTCGGGGGCCGGCGCTACGTCGACGACTCGGCCGTCAGTGGGCCGGCTCTTGATCTGGGGTGGCCGCCACGGCAACCGCCTGTAGGTCAGCATGACGATCAACGCCACGATGACGGAGCTGGCGAGGGTGGCATCGACGATCTGGAATAGGGCGAACCGGTCGCCGTTGGCCGTCGGGCCGAAGATGCCGACCACCAGGGTGATGACGATGACCGCCTCCCGGAAGCCCGTGCGGGTTGCCCAGGCGGCCAACGGGATGATGGCCCACATCAGATACCACGGTTGCACGACGGGAAATAGCAGTACCGTGATGCCCAGGGCGACGCCGAGCCCGCCGATCGGGTGCAGCCGGCCGCGGAAAACGGCCAGCAACAGCCAGGTCACCATCACCATGATGATCAGCACGCCGATGGCACGGGTCAGCGCCAGCACCGCGGTGGTGTGATCGCCCAGGCCCAGCAGAATCCCCACCTGCCCGGTGCCCAGAGCCAGCAGCGTCGGTGGGGACATCCAGCTGCGCACCACGTTGGCGGTGCCCAGCGTGTAGATCCAGCCGAATCCGAGCCCGCTGGCCCAGCCGACAAGGCCCATCACCGCCAAAGACAACGCCGCCATCCCGCCGCCGGCCAGCAGCAACGTTCGCAGGTTGCCTCCGCAGCGGTAGGCCAACGCCGCCGTGACGAACCCCAGCGCCAGCAGCGAAGGCAGCTTCACCTGCGACGACAGCACGATCAGGATGCAGCCGGCCAGCAGCATGCCCAGCGGTTCCCAGTCCGGGCTCGGTCTGATTGCCCAGCTCCTCCTCGGGCCAGCGGCCCGCATCGTCGCCGGGCTGCGTCGCCATGACGTGGGCCTCAGCCGCGGTGAATCGATACCGCGCAGCGCGAATTCGGCGCCGGCCAGCATCAACCCGAGCATCAGCGCCTCGTTGTGGATGCCGGCAACCAAATGCATGATCAGCAGCGGATTGGCCGCGCCCAGCCACAGCGCGCTGACCTCGGCGACACCGCAGCGCCGGGCCAGCCGCGGGGTGGCCCACACAATCAGCACCACCCCGGCCAACACCACCAACCGGTGGCAGAGCACCGCCGCGACGATGTTCTCCCCGGTCAGCGCGGAGATTTCGCGCCCGATCCACAAGAACAACGGGCCGTAGGGGGCTGGCGTCTCCCGCCACAGGCTGGGGACCGACAGGGTGAATACATGGCCAAGACCCAGACCCGACGCGGGACCCACCCGGTAGGGGTCGAGCCCGTTCCGGGATATCTGGCTCTGGGCCAGGTAGGAGTAGACGTCCTTGCTGTACATCGGGGGTGCGATCAGCAGTGGCAGGATCCACAACAACAGGGTGCGATCCAGATCGCCGCGTGACATTCGCCGCTTGCCCAGCGCGAATCGGCCCAGCATCAGCCAGGCCAGCGCCATCATCACCGCCCCGGTGGTGGTCATCGTCAACGACACCGTCTGGATGCGCGACGGCAGATTGAGCAGCCGGACCCCGAAGGTGGGGTCCTGGACGACGGGCCTCGCTCCGGCGCCCAGCGCGCCGATCGCCATCATGACGGTGCCGGTGGCACCGAACAGGCGGGTGCGCGCGAGCGAGGCGAGTTCGGCAGCGTTCAGCGGTGTGCCCACCGCCTGCTCGTCGCCGTGCAAGCTGGCGATCGACGAGCTCAGCGTGTGGTGGCGGGCTGCCATCAGAGCAGCGTAGCCGCATGTCAGGAACGGCTGCGCCCGATCATCGCCGTGTGACCAGCGCAACCGTTGATTCAGGGCACCCTCCCTAGACCGATCGCCGGAATTGCGTCACACTGGTGTTGTGGAAATGCGGACCGACTTGGCCCCCGACTTGGATAAGCCGCCTGCGGTCGACGCGGCGGCGCCTGCCGTCGTGCCGGATGGTCACACTCGCCGCGCCATCGTGCGCTTGCTGCTGGAGTCCGGATCGATCACCGCCGGTGAGATCGGTGACCAGCTGGGCCTGTCGGCCGCCGGTGTGCGGCGTCATCTGGACGCGCTGATCGAGGCGGGCGACGCCGAGTCGGTGGCTGCGGCGGCATGGCAGCAGGTTGGCCGCGGGCGGCCCGCGAAGCGTTACCGGCTGACCCCAGCCGGCCGGGGCAAGCTCGACCATTCCTACGACGACTTGGCGGCGGCGGCCATGCGGCAGCTGCGGGAAATCGGCGGGGAGGACGCGATTCGCACGTTCGCCCGGCGCCGCATCGACGCCATCCTGACCGGCGTTCAGGCGGCCGACAGCGGCGACGAAGCGGACATCGAGGCGGCCGCCGAGCGGATCGCCGGCGCGTTGACCAAAGCCGGCTACGTCACCACCACCACACAGGTGGGTGGCCCCATCCACGGCGTGCAGATCTGCCAGCATCACTGCCCGGTGTCTCATGTCGCCGAGGAGTTTCCGGAGTTGTGTGAAACCGAGCGCGAGGCCATGGCCGAGGTGCTCGGGACCCACGTGCAGCGGTTGGCGACCATCGTCAATGGCGACTGCGCCTGCACCACCCACGTTCCCCTAACACCGGCGCCCAGCCCGCGCCACGACACCACGAGCACCAAAGGAAGCGTCATATGACACTCACGCCTGAGAAGTCCGGATCGGCTACCGAGCAGTTGACCCAGGAGGAAGCGATTGCCTCCCTGGGTACATACGGCTACGGCTGGTCGGACTCCGATGTCGCGGGCGCCTCGGCCAGGCGGGGTCTTTCCGAGGCGGTCGTTCGCGACATCTCGGCGAAGAAGAGTGAGCCGGAGTGGATGCTCAACATCCGGCTCAAGGCGCTGCGCACGTTCGACAAGAAGCCGATGCCGAACTGGGGTGCCGGCCTGGAGGGCATCCACTTCGACAACATCAAGTATTTCGTGCGGTCCAGTGAGAAGCAGGCCGCAACCTGGGACGATCTGCCCGCGGACATCAAAAACACCTACGACAAGCTGGGCATCCCGGAGGCCGAGAAGCAGCGGCTTGTGTCGGGTGTGGCCGCTCAGTACGAATGCTTGGCCGGTGAGACTTTGGTGTGGACCGCCAACCGTGGGCAGGTCCCGATCAAAGAAATCGCTTTCGGCGACCGAGTGTTCTCCTACGACGAAGACGCCGAGCGATTCGTTGTAGCGCCCGTGAAGGCGTCCGCGCAGACCGACACCCGGCTCACCTATGCCGTCAAGACGACCCGACGCAGTATCCGCGCGACCGACAACCACCCGATGCTTGTCTTGCGTGACGAGCGCAAAGAAGGCCGCCAGCGCGCCCGGTATGCGCGACGGTGGGTGACGGTGGGAGAGATCAAACCGGGCGACTTCATCGCGGTGCCACGGACCGTTCCCGATTTCGGTGTAGCCGCTGCACTTCCGGGCATCGCCGGGTTTACCGCTCCTGCGGTGAGCTCTGTCGACCTGATGTGGCTGCTGGGCCTTTATATTGGCGACGGCAATCTGCATCTATCGACGCGGACCTACCGCGTCCAGTTCGCCATCCCCGCAACGGATGTCGAGCTGCGCGAAGAGTTGATCCGCGTCATCAAGGATCTATTCGGGTTGCGCGGCATCGAAGCTGACGAATACCGCGTCGTGGTCAACTCGAAGGCGCTGACCGAGTGGATGGTGGCGCTGGGCTTCACCGGGCTATCGCTGACGAAGCGTGTGCCCGATTGGGTCTACAGGCTGCCTTGCGATCAACGGCTGGCCTTCCTCGGCGGCTGGGTCGACGCCGACGGGTATGTGCAACCGGACAGCAGCGGTTCGGTCATGCTGACTTGCGCCAACGAACCGTTGCTTAATCAGGGCCGTGAACTGGCCGAACTGTCCGGACTCCGCACGGGTGGGCCGTGGTCGTTCACGCAGCCCTACCGGCACGCCCCGGAACGCATCCAAACTGCTTGGCGGCTAGGAATTTCCGGTGATTTCGAGCGCCTCGGATGCCGCAATCGCAAGCGGACCGACCGCTTCGGCCGCCGCCAATACATGCATTCGTCCAGCAGCTCGCACGGCACGACGATCCGGGCGCACACCAACGAATGGCTCGGCTTTGAACGGGTCAGATCCATCGAACCCTTTGCCGTGGAACCGGTGTACGACATCGAGGTCGACGGGCCGCACAACTTTGTCGCCGAAGGCCTGGTGGTGCACAACTCAGAGGTGGTTTACCACTCCATCCGTGAGGATCTGGAGAAGCTCGGCGTCATCTTCCTCGACACCGACACCGCACTGCGGGAGCACCCGGACATCTTCAAGCAGTACTTCGGCACGGTTATCCCTGCTGGGGACAACAAGTTCTCTGCGCTGAACACTGCGGTGTGTAGTGGTGGATCGTTCATCTACATCCCGCCGGGCGTGCACGTCGACATCCCGCTGCAGGCCTACTTCCGCATCAACACCGAGAACATGGGCCAGTTCGAGCGAACGCTGATCATCGCCGACGAAGGC
>Ga0302320_10006468_pt1 | contig 25996 bp, 25 predicted proteins | sample Bog_T0_3_FD_202130 | JGI IMG/M metagenome (GOLD analysis project Ga0302320, IMG submission 202130) | Peat permafrost microbial communities from Stordalen Mire near Abisko, Sweden - Bog_T0_3 | ecosystem: Environmental > Terrestrial > Soil > Wetlands > Peat | place: Sweden: Abisko, Stordalen Mire... | reverse complement strand
CCCTGAGTGGTGGCTCCCCTTGGCTTCGGTCGACGCGACCTCGACCGCGCGAGCAGGTTCGCTTTCAACCTCGGACAGCGCCGATAACGCACGTCTGCGTTGCGCCAAATTCAAGCGCGCCATACCCGAAAGCCAGATCTCGAATTCCCCCAATTCCAACCTCGCCTCCCCAAACCGCCACCACAGTCGGCAGTGTATCCGATCTCAACAAATTTCGCTATAAGAGCCAAAAATATACATATATTTCAAACGCCTCCAACCGCACATCCTTAATATTCTGTTTTAATTTGTAGTCTAATGTGCAGAAATGGCCATGGTAGCGCCCCAACGTCTAGAAAGCATAACGGGTCTCTTTATCCCCCATTATGGGGGTAAGTTGACTCATTGTGTGCGCTCCTCCATAATGGAGGTTCAAAAAGGCGGAATGGAAAAACTCAGGCCGCACTTTGAACTTGCGACGATCAAAGCCGCGTTTGCCGTTGTCTCCGGCCTCAATAGGTCGTTTGTGTCGAGGCAGGGGGCGGACGATCTCGAAATGGACGATGCCGGCGTGGTCGCCGTCATTCAAGGGTTGAAACCTTCGGATTTCCAAAAAATCGATGACGTCGATCGCCGATCATCGCGTGTGGCAGGACGTCTACAAGCCGAGCGTGGACGGGCGAACGCTATACGTGAAATTCACGCTCGATGCGCGACAGGCGCTGTTTTTGATCAGTTTCAAAGAGGCGTGACGATGGCCAGGAACCCACGCAATTATCCCGACACGATCGCTAGCGCGGAATCCGGCCGCGCCATGACGCGCGGCGAAAAGCTGGTCACTTTCAAGCTCGAGGGCAGGAAATTCGCTTACAGGCAACCGGGTTGGTGGTGCTCCCTGACCGATCCCGACGACAGCGAAGGCCAACTCGTCGATGACGACAACCAAGTCGCGGAAATGGCTCGCCGGACAGCGAAGGCGCTGGCGCACGGAGAAAAGGTGTTCGTGCCCGTTGTGATCCGCGCCATTCGGCAACGCTGCGGTTTGACACAGCGGGAAGCCGGTCTTGTGTTCGGCACGGGCGAAAAATCGTTCGAGAAATACGAAAGCGGTGAAATCCATCCCTCCGGGCCTACGAAGCGGCTGCTCAAAATGGCGGCGGAGAGGCCGGAGCTTTTCAGATTGTCGGAGGATCGGCGCTTGCAGGCTTCGAGTGATATCGACGATAGCGCCTTTGTCCGCGAGGCTCTGCGCGCCGCGCGCGTTGACGAACTCTATCAACCCCTGTTCGCGGAAGCCGACGCGGTGGGCTGATGAAAGACGCTTGTCACAGCGACATAGGCTCGTTTTCGCCGCGTCCTCGAGTAGAAGGATTCGGCAAATTGCCGCCCAGGGCCGATTTTTGCGGCCGGCGTGGACGCTGATGCGGCTGTGAGGACGACTGCAGAACAGGCCGCCTCACTTCGGATTGACGAACGCCTCCCACTGCTCCTGCGTGCCGGAAAACGCGTTGCGGTCGACCTTGCCGGCGATGCCGGGGATGTGGCCGTCGGCCTGATATTGCCAGAATTTCCACTCGCGCGAGCCATAGCGCACCGAGGGGTGGTGCTTGGTCGAGCGCACCCACATCGGATAATCGGAAAACGCGCCGTCGGATAGGATCGCCTCGTAGAAGTCGACGGAGGTATAGATCACCGGCCGCTTGCCGAAATGGCGCTCCATCTCCTCCAGCATCACTTTCATGTCGGCCTGCGTCGCGTCTCTTTCGAGATGGCGACGGCAGGTCTTCGAGTCCGGCGTCGGCTCGACGTCGAGCACCGGCGGCAGCGCGTCGACCTCCACCGGCGTGTTTTTCTCGAACCAGTCGGCTTCCTCGTTCGCCGGCCGGCACCAATAGAAGAAATGATAGGCGCCGCGGGGGATGCCGACGCGCTTGGCGCCGTCCCAGTTGGCCTGAAACTTTTCGTCGACGCGGTCGCCGCCCTCGGTCGACTTGATATAGACGAACTTGACGCCGCTCGCCGCCACGGCGTCCCAATCGATGTCGCCCTGGTATTTGGAGACGTCTATGCCGTGGATCGGGTAATCCTGGGGCCCCGGGAGTCCTTCGTCCAGCCCGAGAGGTCCGCCGCCGGGCTCGCCGCCGCAGCCGGCGAGCAGCGCCGCCAAGGCCGCGATCAGCGCGAATCGGAGAGGCAGGCGGAACATCGGGCGGGACTCGCGCGGCAACAGGTCGGAGCGCCGCAAATTAGCCCTTTCCGGGTAACGCTTCGTTAACGCGGCTTGACCGGAGTAGCTCCCGCGCGCCAGGAACGCCCGCTGGCTCGAGGAGACGGAATGCGCAGCGCGCTCGCCCTGGTCCTGATGCTCGCCGCCGGCGCCGGTTCGGCCGCCGAATGCGGCGCCGACAAACTCGGCACCTCGCGCGTGCTCGAGGTCGGCGCCCGAGGGGGCCTGCAGGTCGGGCTGAAGACCTATCCGCAAACCTTGCCGCTGCGCGATCACGAAATCGTCCTCACCTTCGACGACGGCCCCGACCCCGACGACACGCCGCCGATTCTCGCCGCGCTCGCCGAGCAATGCGTGCGGGCCACGTTCTTCGTCATCGGCGCCAAAGTTGACGCGCATCCCGATCTCGCCCGTCGCGAACTCGCCGAGGGCCATACCCTCGCCCATCACACATACACCCATCCGCAGCCGACGTTGAGCTTCATGAAGCCGGCCGAGGCCCGGGCGGACATCCTGCACGGCATGGCGACAGTCGAGCGCGTCGTCTACGGCGCGCAATTCCCCGACGGCGAGCCCAGGGATCTCGCCGGGCTGAAGTTGCACACGCCGTTCTTCCGCTTCCCCGGCTTCGCCGACACGCGCGATCTCGAGCAATGGTTCGCCGACAACGACGTCGCGACGCTCAGCACGGATCTGTGGGCCTCCGACTGGCTGAAGATGACGCCGGAGGCGGAGATGAAGCTGATCTTCGACCGGCTGGAAAAACCCAGGCGCGGCCTGCTGCTGCTGCACGACCGCGTCGCCTGGACGGCGCAAATGCTGCCGCGTTTCCTCGTCGAGCTGAAGAAGCGCGGCTACAAAATCGTCCATATCGTCGCGGGACCGGGGAAGGGCGAGACCGACCCCGCGCCGACCGGCTGGGTTTCGGAGACCGGGCGGACGATCGGGGCGATCAAGCCGAGGCTTGATTCAACGTCGCCGCCGCGAGCGCCGGGGCCGTATCCGGTGAAGCCGGCGCCGGTCGATTAGCTGGACCGAAAGACGACTTTGAGAAATTTGCGCGAATTCGAAACTAGATTATTTTCGCGATTTGTGCGAGCCTTTCGACCGCCGAGGCTCGATTAGCGCCGGTGTGGCGCTCGGTTGCGCCGTGCAATAAAAATTTAATCGGGGGGTATTTTATGTCCAATGAACGCTCCATTACTGCAACTTTTTGGAATCATACGAACGTCACTCTGACCAACTATTCGGCCGTCGCGACCGCCGGCGGCTATCCGACACCGGTGGGCATGCTGCCGCCCTCGAGCGGCGCGTCGCTTCCCATCAAAGTGGAGCCGGGCGGGTACATCAGGACCTTCGCGCAGAACAACAATGGCGCGTGCAACGGCGTGATAACGCTCACCGACTCCGCTTCGCAGGTCGAGTTCGTGATCCGCTACGTGCTTCCCTCCGGCAGCGACAAGGTTCTCATCCGTGTCGAACCGCCCAGCGACTACCCTTCCTGCATCGGCATCGCCGACGCGCCGAGCTACAGCGGAAGCGATCCGGCGGCGAACCTCGGCCTTTACGTCGGACTCGCGGTGCAGGAGTGGAACGAATACGGTGAGTACACAGCCGGCTATGCCGTGCCGCTGTTGGCCAATCCCTACGCGCAGAACAACGCCCGCGACATGGTCAACAGCATGTTTCAGTTGAACATCCGCAAACCCGACGGCGTGCAACATTGGTTCGATCAGGCCGCGGTATTGCCCTATCAGGCCGCCGATTTCAGCGGCAATCAGCTCTCGTTGGGGCGCGAGACACCGCCACTTCCGCTGGTGCAAACCATGCTCAATCTTTGGCCCGGCGTCGTGACCAGTCCCGTCACGACGAGCCCGGACTATCCTCTGATCCAGTTCCTCGCCGATTTCCTCGTCCCGTCGCCTGCCTCTACTTCGACGCCGCCGCTCGTCATGTACGTGCCGGAGTTCAGTTATCAGGGCTATTACAATTCCGGCGGAGTGACCGGCCCGATCTACCAGCTCACCGGGTACCAAGCCTATCCCTTCGCCGGAACCGGCGGGGATCGCTTCGACATATCGAACGTGCAGACATTCCTGCAGTTGTTTCTGGGCGGCGCGCATTTCGTCAACATCCAGGCCGACCGAGACTTTCAAAACATCAATCCCAAGAACCCGCCCCCCAATACGGGACGGAATCTCTACACCCTCTTTCAGGACCAGTTCCCCGACAACAACACGATGACCGGACGCCACTATTGCATCGGCAATTCGCACTATACGAACACGGTTAACACCAGCGGCTGGTATTACGGTAATCAGATGGGGGAATGGGCGTCTTCCGGCTGCGGTCTGCTGCTGTCGCTGCTCGTCGCCAAGACCGCCGACAACCAATACAACACCTTCATGCAGCTCGAAGGCTGGCCGGCCGACGGAGACTGGTGGAGCACGCGCTCGTTGTCAGGCGGCGCGCGGCACGGACAGGATTACGCGGCCTACAATCAGTCGCTGTGGAACATCTCCACCTTCGGCGCGATACCTTATAGTGAAAAACGCGGCACCACGATCTTCCTGGCGCCCCCGTCATGGATCCCGAGCATCTACAGCGACACCTATATGATGCCCTATGTCGGGGCGGAAAAAAAGCAGGGTTGGCTCAAGACCCAGCTGGTCTCAGTGCCTTCCGGCACGCCCTCCCGGCCGAACTGAACCGGACGGTCGCCTTCCGAAACGCGGTTCGGCGCGTGGGGGTCGGCCTCAGGCCGATGTCTTGGCGACGACGTCGGCCTGGAAAACGACGGTCCTTCGTTTCAAGAACCTCGCCCTGGGGCAATTGGCGGGCGAGATATTTGTGTAGCGGGCCGTGGAGCGGGGGCAAGCGCAAGTTGCTGCCTGAAGAGGACGCCTTTTTGTGGCCTCCCGAGGCCGACGACCTCGTCTGCAAACCAAAACGGCGACCCCGAGGGGTCGCCGTCAAAAAACTCTGGTGCGGTCAAGAGGACTCGAACCTCCACTCCGGTTAAAGAACTAGCACCTCAAGCTAGCGCGTCTACCAATTCCGCCATGACCGCATCGCTTCGGCTGATGGCCGTCGGCGAGGCCGGTCGTCTAACAAATCGTTCCCAGGATGACAAGCGCGCGGCGCCAAGTTTTTCTCATACTCCCGACAAAGCCTTACGCCGTCAGCGCGAACGCGCCGCGGCGAAAAGTCCGCTGCCGATGATGATCGCGTTGCCGATCCAAATCGGCGTGGTCGGCACGTCGCGCCAGACGATCCAACCCATCAAGGCCGCCCAGAGAATCATCGAATATTGCAGCGGCGCCAGCACCGAGAGGCGCGCCATCGCCAGCGCCCGGGCGATGCAGATGAAGCACAGCATCGAGACGACCCCGACCAGGAACATCAACATGACGTCGAAGCCGGTCGGCGCCGCCCAGGCCCAGGGCGTCTCCGCCGCGCCGATCAATCCGCCGCCGACGAACTGCCAGAACACGATCGGCAGCCAGTGCGTCTGGCGCATCTTGCGGGTCAGCGTCTGGCCGAGCGCGAACATCGTCGCGCCGCCGAGCGCGATGACCGAGGCCCAGGAAAACATCTCCGGCGTCGGCCGCAGCGCGATGACGACGCCGACAAAGCCGATGCTGACCGCGATCCAGCGGAACGGTTCTACGCGCTCGCCCAGCAGGGGGGCCGAGAGCGCGGTCGCGATCAGCGGCGCGGCCATGTAGAAGGTCATCACGTCGGCGAGCGGCATGAACCGCGTCGCCCAGTAAAACGCGAAGGTGTCGGCTGCGGTGATGACGATGCGCGCCGCCATCAGGCCGCCCTGGCGGAAATCGAACAGATCGTTCCAGCGTCGCCACACCATTGGCGCCAGCACGACCGCCGCGCCGACCGAGCGCAGCAGCATCAGCTGCCCGACGCCGTAATCCTTGACGAGCCACTTTCCCAACGCGTCGTTGACGGCGAAAAAGAAGATGCCGGTCAGATAGAGGCCGACGCCGAGCGCCGCGGAGCCTTTGGATGAGGAAAAGGGCAAGGGAAAACCAGATGCGATTCGGTTGCGGCGGACCCTAGCCGAAAATGCCGCCCGAGGCGGGCGTGGACTTGCCCGTCGCCGGCCGCTAGCTTGCTTTCAAGCGCGCACGCGCATCGGGGAGGGGACAGCATGAGAAAGCTCTGGCTGGCGGGATGTGTCGGCGCGGCGGCGCTGGCGGGCGCGGGGGCCGCCTCAGCCTTCGACGGCTGGCGGCAGGAGAGCGCCACGACGATCGAGGGCAAGCCCTCGGCTTTCGACTATATCGGCCTGGATCGCGGCGCGAACCGGCTGTTTCTCGGCCACCGCAAGGAAGGCCTGCAAATCTTCGATCCGGCGGCGCGGAAATTGATCGCGACGCTCGGCGACACCGCGGCGCACAGTTCCGACGGCGCGACGCTGATGCCGGAATTCGATCTCGGGATATCCAACAACGAAGACGGCACGATCACGCCGTTCAAACTGTCGACCCTCGAAGCGCAGCCGAGCGTCAAGGTAAGCGACGAACTCGACACCAGTCATTACGACCCGGCGACGAAACGCATCTTCGTCAACGCGGCCTCCGGCAAGGAGGGCCAGGACATCGTCATTCTCCAGGCGCCGTCGCTCGAGCCGCTGGGCGCGCTGCGCATGGCGTCGAAGAAGCTCGAGGGCGCCGACGCCGACGGCAAGGGAAGCCTGTATCTGGCCGAGCAGGACCTGGGCCGAATCGCGCGCCTCGACACCAAGGCGATGATGCTGACCTCGGAATGGCCGACGCCCGGCTGCGACAAACCGACGGCGGTGGCGGTCAATTCAGCCGACAACAGGCTCTATGTCGCCTGCCGCCAGGGCGCGACGAGCAAGCCGGCGTTCCTGGTTCTGGCTCTCGACACCGGCGCCGTCGTCTATTCCGCCGAGATCGGCGATGGCGTCGACGGCATCGTGTTCGACGCCGGCATGAAGCGGATCTTCATGGCCTGCGGCGTCAGCGCGACGTTGCACGTTTTCGAGATCGACGGCCCCGACGCCTACAAGCCCGTGGAGACGCTCGCCACCCGGCAATGGATCAAAGTGCTGGCGCTCGATCCCGAGCGCGGAAAGCTGTATTCGATGGCGGCGGAAGGCTCGGCCGACGCGGCCAAGAAGATCAACGCCAACGTCTCCAGGTTCTATCCGAACACGGTTTTCGCCAATACGTTCACCGTGTACACTTATTCGAAGTGAGGGAAGGGGGGCGACGAAGGCGGCGCCTGTGTCCTCCCCGCGTGCGCGAACTCGCGGCAGGCTGCACGAAATGTCGGCGCCGGCGCGCAAATCCAATTTTCAGTGACAGTTTCGAGGTTTACCGGCGCGGGCGCGGCCGGCTTGCTTCGTTCGCGGGGGCGTCCGCCCGCCATTGTGCGCGTCCGAAAACTGTGCGAGCTTTCGTCCGTTGGTTGCGGACGGGACGCGGGAAGGCAAGGCGCGCGATCATGCGCCATCCCTCATGCGCGTTCCCCGCGCTTGGAGGGCAGCGTGTATGTTCAAGTCTACCCATAGTCTTCTGCTGGCGGGGATGGACCGCCGCAGTTTCCTGAAAGCTTCGGCCGCCGCCGGTCTGGGCGCCGTGGCTTCGCCGGCGATCGTTTCGCAGGCGTTTTCGTCCTCGGGCGCGTTGAACATCATCAACTGGGACGACGAACTGCCCGATCCCGTCATTCCCGATTTCGAGAAGGCGACCGGCATCAAGGTCAACTCGACCCCGTTCTCGCAGAACGAAGAGCAGATCAACAAGCTGCAGGCGACTGGCGGCGCCGGCTTCGACCTCTGCCAGCCCACCCACGATCGCGCCCTGCAGTTCAAGGACATCGACGTCCTGCAGCCCTACGACGAAAAGAAGGTCGACCTGAGCAAGATCGTGCCCGGCCTGCTCGCCGCCTCCAAGGCCAACTGGCTCTGGGACGGCAAGCTCTATCACGTCCCCCATGTCTGGGGCACCGAGGCGATTTCGTGGCGCAACGATCTGACCAAGATCGACCCGGCGGATCTTTCTTTCGGCACGTTGTGGAACGACGAATACAAAGGCAAGGTTCAGGGCCGTCCGCATTCGCTGCTGCTCGGCATCGGCCTCTGGCTCGACGGCTCCGGCAAGCTGCCGACCAACCGCATGCTCGACGCCTTCAAGGACGAAGACACGATGAAGAAGATCTACGACCAGATCCTTCCGGTCGCTATCGCTCACAAGCCCTGGATCAAGCAGTTCTGGGATTCCGGCGACAACACCAAGTCCGGCTTCAAGAGCAACGGCGTCGTCATCGGCCAGACCTGGGACGGCCCGGTGATCAGCCTGAAGAAGGCGGGCGAACCGGTTTCCTATCAGGCGCCGAAGGAAGGCGCGATTGGTTGGGTCGACGGCTTCTCGCTCGTCAAGGGCGCCAAGAACGTCGATCAGGCCTACGAATGGCTGAAATATATCCACACCGCCGAAGCATCGGCGACGGCGGCCGAGAACTCCGGCTACAACCCCAGCGGCGTCGGCGCCGACAAACTGCTGTCCGACAAGGCGCGCGTCATCTTCAACGAGGCCTATCCCGGATCGTCGATCGACAGGATGTGGTGGCGCCCCGTCGAGCCGACCTGGTTCGCCGAACTGCGCACGCAATACGCCGAGAAGTTCAAGGCGGCGTGAGTTCTCGTAAGACAGCTTTGTGATTGGTGGCCGGGAGCGATCCCGGCCATTTTTCATTTGCGCGATGTCCTTGCAGCCCGCGAGTTTCTGCCGTTGAGGGGGGCGGTGTGATAGATTGCCTTTTTGTAGGAGCGCTATCGCATGTCGGACGTTGAAAAACGAAAGACAGTCTGGGGGCCGGAAATTGCCGTTTCGTCCGAAATATACGCGGACGCCGCCAGGGATGACCGTGTTGGCGAGGCCGCTTTCGAACGTTGGTTGCGTGACGAGGCCGCCGCTACCTTCGACGCGATGAGGGCCGATCCATCGCGAGCGCTTTCGGCAAAACAGGTCTTCGAAGACATTCGGGCGCGTCATTTCGCCAAGGCCCCGGCACGGGCGTGTGAAGCGGCAAACCGTTGAATTCGCGCCCGAGGCGCGGGCGGACTTGCTTGTTATTTTTGAAACGATCGCAGCGGCGGCGGGTTCGTCGGTTGCGCTCGATCATCTCGGTCGCCTCGAGGCCTATTGCCTCGGTTTCGGCCTCGCAGCCGAACGCGGTCGCCTTCGCGACGACATACGGCCCGGGGTTACGGACGATTGGCTTCGAACGGCGGGTGACTTTGGTATTTTCTGTTGACGAAACGAAAGTGATGTTTCTCCGCTTGTTTTATGGCGGCCAGGATTGGGAGCGCGCTCTGCGCTGAATTGGACAGGTCCTCTAGAACTCGAACAGGTGCGCCTTATTTCAGCGCGCCCACGGATTTATCAGTGCGGTCCCCGTATCCTCGAAATCCAGGATATTCCGAGTGGCGATCAGGCGCGCGTTCCGCGACTTGGCTATGGCCGCGATTTGCAGGTCGGCCTTGCCGACCGGGCGTCCGCTGCGACGACGCGCCGAGGCAATCTCCGCGAAATGCCCGGCGGCCGCGCGGTCGAAGGGCAACACCCGCCCTTCGAGAACAACGTCCAACATCGTCCGCATGGCGCGCTCCAACTCCCGACGGCGACGACTGTCCGGGAGGATGTCGACGCCAAAGCGCATCTCGGCTTCGCTGATAGCGGTCGCAAACATTTCACCTCGAAATAATGATTCCGCCCATGCCATAACCGCAAGATCGGGGACCGGCTTAACCAATTCGGAGATGACGTTGGTGTCGAGGACGATCACGCTTCGCGAGCCCATTCGGGGCCTGAGAAATCAGGGGGGTCGCGTTCCATGAATTCGCCCCGCTCGGGAAGTTCGAATTCGACTCCGCCCAGCGGACCGAAAACCGCCCGGACGGCTTCCCCCAGCGTCTGCCCAGAAGCTGGATTTTCGGCCGCCAGACTTTCCCTCAAGCGTGCGCGCACGTCCGCCTCCATCGATCGGCCGCGCTCCTTGGCGCTGGCTTTCAATCGCGCATGAAGATCGTCGTCGATGTTGCGAATGACCAGAGTTGGCATCGTCGTTTGCTTCCCCGAAGATCGTGCTAGCACGCTAGCAATAATGGCGGTGGAGTTCAAGACTGCCGTCCCCGCTTGGCTTTTGGCCCGCGTTTTGCGACGCTGCCGGCAAGGGCAAAAAGAATGGCTGGGGCATGAGCGCGGACGTCGACCTCGATCACGTAACGATTCGCTTTGGCGGCTTCACCGCCGTCAAATCCGTGAACATGAAGATCAATGGCGGGGAGTTCTTTTCCATTCTCGGTCCGTCGGGCTGCGGCAAGACCACGCTGCTGCGCACCATCTCCGGCTTCATGGAGCCGACCGAAGGCGCGGTCCGCATCGGCGGCCAGGACATGGCGGGGATCGGCTCCAACAAGCGGCCGACCGCGCTGATCTTCCAGAACCTGGCCCTGTTCCCGCTGATGAATGTGGCCGAGAACATCGCCTATGGACTGCGCGTGCGCGGCGTCGGCGCCAAGGCGCGGCGCAAGCGCGCCGACGAGCTTTTGGCGCTTGTCGCCCTGCCGGGGCAGGGCGACAAGAAGGTCAGCGAACTCTCGGGCGGGCAGAAACAGCGCGTGGCCGTCGCCCGCGCGCTTGCGGTCGAACCGAAGGTGCTGCTGCTTGACGAACCGCTCTCCGCGCTCGATCTGCGGCTGCGCCAGCATATGCGCACCGAACTGCGCGCCATCCAGAAGCGGGTCGGCATCACCTTCATCTACATCACCCACGATCAGGGCGAAGCGCTGACGATGTCCGATCGCATCGCGGTCATGAACGCCGGCCATGTCGAGCAGATCGGCGATGGGCGGCAGGTCTACGACAATCCCGCCACGCCGTTCGTCGCGGCCTTCGTCGGCGAGAACAACGGCGTCGCCGGGATCGTCAAGTCGCTCGCCGAGGGAATCGCCAAGGTGGATACGCCGATCGGCGCCTTGGAAGGCCGCGCGGGGGTGGGGCTCGAGGTGGGTCGGGCGGCGACCTTGTTCATCCGCCCCGAGCAATTGCGCATCGCCGCCGAGGGTCAGGGAAGGTTCGGCGCGGAAGTCGTCGGCTCCGCCTTCGAGGGCAACGTCACCCACGTTTCGCTGCGCGCCAGCGACGGTCGCAGCCTGACGATGTCGCTCGGCCGTCATCTGGGCGCGGACGCCCTGTCGCTCGGCGACCGGCTCGGCGTCGATTATTCCGCCCAGGATGCCGTGGCGCTGGCGGGGGCCGCGCCATGAGCAATGCCTGGACCGCCGCATTCGTGTTTCTCGGGCCGCTCGTCATCGTCCTCGGCTTCATCGTCGCGGCTCTGGCGGCGCGCCAGCGCCAGAGCGCTTCGGCGGGGCCGGGATTCTTCGCCCGCAACGGCGCGCCGGTGGCGATCTTTCTCATCGTCGCGGTCGGGTTCTGGATGCTGTTCCTGATCGTCTATCCGCAACTCTACATGATCGACTATTCGTTCCATCCCAAGCTGCCGCCGGCGAAACGCGGCGGCCCCGACGACATTTACACGCTCGAGAACTACCGTTATTTCCTCTATGGATCCACGCGCGATTTCAGCCACTGGAACGTCACGCATCTGCACGCGTTCTGGATCACAATTTTCGTTTCCGTCATCATCACGATCGTCAACTTTTGCGTCTGCTATCCGCTTGCCTATTTCATGGCTCAGGTCGCCAGGCCCGGCATGGTGCTGCGGTTGATGCTGCTGCTGGTCGTGCCCTATTGGGTCAACGAGATTTTGCGCGCCTTCGCCTTCCGCGTGCTGCTCGGCACCGGCGGCGTCATCAACAACATTCTGCTCGGTCTCGGGATATTGCACGATCCGATCGATTTCCTCGGCGACGACGTCGCGCTCTATGCGGGGCTGACTTACGCTTATCTGCTGATCATGATGTTCCCGCTCTACAACGCGCTGGAATCTCTGGATCGCAATCAGATCGAGGCGGCGCGCGACCTGGGCGCGCCATGGTGGCACATTCATCTGTTCGTCGTCATTCCCTACGCCAAGCCCGGGGTCGCCTCGGGCGCGACGCTGGTGTTCATGCTCTGCGCCGGGGCGCTGGCCGCGCCGCTGATCCTGGGCGGGCCGAAAACCCTGTGGTTCACGCCGATCGTCTACGACCGGTTCTTCCAGGCGTTCAACTGGCCGCAGGGCGCCGCCTACGCGCTGATCCTGCTCAGCGCCTGCATGGTGTTCGTGCTGCTCGTCATGCGGCTGTTCAAGGTCAGCCTTTCGGAGATCGCGCGATGAGTTCGAAGGCGATCTTCCAGACGATGATGGGTTTCTATTTCGTGCTGTTCTTCGGCTTCCTGTTCGGGCCGCTGGTCATCATGTGCGCCAGCGCCTTCAACACGCCTTCCTATCCCCAGGCGTGGCCGATCGAGGGTTTTACGCTCGACTGGTTCGGCAAGCTCTACGCCGATCGCAACATCATGGAGGGCCTCGAGAACAGCCTGATCATCGGCCTGTTCGTCGTCGCGCTTTCCGTGCCGCTCGGCCTCGCCGGGGCGCTGGTGATGACGCAGATTTATGCCGGCGCGAGAGGCTTCTATTATCTGGTCGTGGTGTCGCCGGTTCTGACGCCGGGCGTCATCATTGGCATCTCGACGGTGATCTTCTGGAAGGACGTCACCCAATATACCGGAACCCAGTCACTGTTCGACGGCCTGTTGCTCACCACCTTCGGGCAGGCGCAATTCATCTCCGCCTATTGCATGCTGATGTTCCTGTCGCGCCTGCAACGCTACGATCGCGTTCAGGAAGAGGCGGCGCTCGATCTCGGCGCCAGCCGCACGCAGGTGTTCGTCGATATCCTGCTGCCGTTCCTGCGGCCGGCGATCGTGTCCGCCGCCGTCATCGCATTCCTGACCTCGTTCGAGAACTACAACACCACGACCTTCGCCATCCTCGCCAACAAGACGCTGACGACAGTGCTCGCCGGCCGCGTCCGCCAGGGTCTTACGCCGGCGATCAGCGCGCTGGCGACGATCATCATCGCCATCACCGTGGTCGGCGCGATCATTTACGAGGCGGTGAAGCGAAGAGAGATGCGGAGGGAGGCGAAGGCTTGAGGCAAGTCGAGGACATTAGTCAATCCGCGCCGGTTCCAGAAAGAAAACCGCCCTCGCATCCAAAGGGAGATCGCGATCCAATAATTTCGCTATTTCATGGACTTGGGAAACGTCGAGAGAATATGAGCCGATGGCGTCCGGGTCGGTGGACGCGACAAGCGCGATCTCCTTCACGCGAGCCAAAATCGCATCGGGAACATGGATCGAAAAGGAAATGAATTCATCCGTTTCCCGGTCGTAAGCTGTAAGGTAGTGTTCCATTATCACGGCTCTATCCTCAGACTGCGGTCAGGTCCCTTAATTGTCTCGCCGGTGTCCGGATCACATTCTACCATGTGATTTCCTTTCCAATAATATACCTCCACTGTCCCGTGCTGATAGTCCCATTCATAAATCTGGCCGTCAGTCGATTTCCAACGCGCGCACCGGCCGCCGCCGACTCTCGGGGTCTTTGGCTTTGCGCATCTTGCGTCAGGAAATCCTTGCAAGTCGCGAGGCGGCGAGACTGCGCGAAGAGAATGATGTATTTCCTCTCCAGTTCCCACGCCCACCTCGTTCAGCTTGACGATTCTTCATTCTACATCTTAAATCGTGAGTTTATCAACGGGATGTCCCTGAACTTCCGTCCTCTCGCCCGCTCTGACGCCCCGGCCGCCGCCGCGTTGATCCGCGCCGCTTTCGCCGACCAAGGCGCGCCAACCGACCCGCCGTCGTCGGCGCTGAAGGAAACCGCCGCAGCGGTGGCGAAAAAGCTCGCCGAGGGCGGCGGCGTCGCGGCTTTTGCTGGCGACGAAATGGTCGCGCTCGTCCTGTTCGCTCCCGATGTCGACGCGCTGTATCTCGGCCGCCTCGCCGTCGCCCCGGCGGCGCGCGGAAAAGGGCTCGCCGTTCGCCTTCTGGCGCTGGTCGAGGCGCAAGCCCGTGGTCTCGGCTTCGGCAAAACCCGTCTGCGCGTGCGCCTGGATCTGCCGGCGAACCGGCGCCTGTTCGAGAGTAACGGCTATGAAGAGACGGTGAGGCTCGCGCATCCCGGCTACGAGAAGCCGACCTTCGCGGTGATGGAGAAGCGGCTCGCAATTGGGTAAAGGGCTACATGAACACGCTCAGAATCGCCGCTTTCGCCCTCGTCTTCGTGCTGCCCGTCGCCACCCGCGCGGAAACGATTGTGTTCGTCCGTCACGCCGAAAAGCCGGAGGCGGGGCTCGGCCAGTTGAGCTGTCAGGGCCTCAACCGCGCCCTGGCGTTGCCAGCGTTCTTCGCCAAGGCCTTCCCCAGGATCGACGCGATTTTCGCCCCCGATCCCGGCTTCGCCAAGCCCGACAAGGGCAAGGATTACGACTACGTGCGCCCGCTGGCGACGATCGAGCCGACCGCGATCGCCCGCGGCCTGCCCGTCGACGCCCATATCGGTTTCGCCGACATTGCTGGCCTGGAGAAGGCATTGGTCGCGCCCGAGTTCCGGGACGCCACAATCGTCGTCGCCTGGGAGCATAAAATCATCGACGTCGTGGCCAAAGATCTGCTCGTGGCCAACGGCGGCGAACTCAGGGCGCCGCCCCGTTGGGACGACGCGGATTTTGACGGCGTCTATGTGCTCACGCTCGCGTCGGGGTCGGCGAGCTTCGCGCGCATTACCGAAGGGCTCGACGGCCGCAGCGAGGCCTGCCCACTTTAACCGGGGGCGCCGCTTCAAAAGCCCTCTACTCGCCAACACGCTTGATTCGAGCGGCCGCGATGGTGAACATTGGGCCCCAACGAACCAGAGACACTCGGGGGGTAAGATGATCGCCAGGGACAACGAGGACGCGTCCTTCGTCACAGAAAACATTGCCGCGCCGCGCAAGGCGCAGCTCACGGTCCGCCCGTTGCGTTTCAGCGACCTCACCCAAAGTCTGCGCCAGGGGCTGGCGGATTTCGCCCGGGCGCCGCTTTACGGCTTGTTCTTCGGCGGCGTTTATGCGGTCGGCGGCTGGCTGATCGTCGCGCTGGTTTTCTGGCTCGATTGGCCGTACCTCGCCTATCCCCTGGCGCTTGGATTCGCCTTGATCGCGCCTTTCGTCTGCGCCGGACTTTACGAGGTTTCCCGCACGCTCGAACGCGGGCGGATTCTGACCTGGGCGGGCGTGCTCGGCGCGGTCTGGGGGCGCGCCGGCAAGGAACTGGGTTGGCTCGCGCTGGTCAGCCTGTTCACGCTGATCCTCTGGGTCGATTTCTCCTGGACGTTCTTTCTGCTCTTTCACGGCCTGCACGTGCCAAGCTTGCGCGAATTCGTCGTCGAGAGCCTCACGACCACGGCCGGGGTCTCGTATCTCGTGGCCGGAAACACCGTCGGCGCGCTGGTCGCCTTCTTTGTGTTCTCGATCACCGTCGTCACGCCGACGCTGCTCGTCGATCGCGAAATCGACTTCGTTACCGCGATGACGACCAGCGTGCGTCTGGTCATCGCCAATCCGCTGGTCATGGCCGCCTGGGCGGCGGCGATCGGCGGGCTTATGGCGCTGTCGATCGCCACCGGCCTTCTCGGTCTTTTCGCCGTGCTGCCCGTGCTCGCTCATGCCTCCTGGGCGCTCTACCGGCGCGCCATCGATTGAGAGTCAGCCGGTTTCCCCCATGACGACCCGCGCATACCGGCCCCCCAGGCTCGTCAGCACGTGGTAGCCGATCGTGCCCGAGCGTTCGGCAAAGGCGTCGAGCGGCGCGTCGGGGCCAAAGAAGCGCGCGAATACGCCGGGCCGCGCCTCACCCTCCGGCAAGTCGGTGACGTCGGCGATGGTCAGGTCCATCGACACGCGCCCGACCAGCGGACACATGCGCCCGGCGATGCGCACGCTGGCGCCCCCGCGCCCGTCGGTCGCGCCGGCGCCGCGCGGCAGGCCGTCGGCATAGCCGGCGAGCAGCGTCGCCAGCCGGGTGCGACGGCGCGCCGTCCATTGGCCGTTGTAGCCGCATGTGTCGCCCGCCTCGATCCAGCGGGTCTGTTGGATGACGACGTCGAGCGACGCCACCGCGCCCATCGGGTTTTCGGCGTAAGGCGTCGGATTGCCGCCATAGAGCGCGAAGCCGGGCCGCACCCAGTCGCCATGCGTCCCCGCAAGGAAAATCCCGGAGGAATTGGCGAGCATGGCGGGCAGGCCGGGAAAGGCCGCGCGCGCCGCGGCGAAGCGGGCGATCTGTCGCACGTTCGCCGGATCTTCAGCGGCTTCCGCCGCGACGAAATGGCTCATCAGCAGATCGGCGCCGTCGATGCCGAACCGCGCCACCGCCTCGCGCAAAACGTCGAGCGAGGCGAAGCCGAGGCGGTTCATGCCGGTGTCGAGATGCAGGGCGAAAGGACGCGGCGGACGAAGCGTCCGCCAGCGCGCGAGTTCTTCCGCGCTGCCGATGACCGGCGCGAGGCCGTGCGCGGCGTAATCCCGCTCAGGATCGGCGCGCGCCTGGAGCCCGTTGAGAACGTAGATGCGCGCTTCCGCTCCCAGCGCGACTCGGGCGCGCTCGCCCTCGTGGGGGTGGGCGACGAAGAACATCCGGCAGCCCGCGGCGTAGAGCGCCGGCGCGACGACCTCCAGGCCGAGCCCGTAGCCGTTGGCCTTGATCACCGCCGCCGCCCGCCCCGGCGCGGCGCGCGCATTGAGCGACCGCCAGTTGTCGGCGAGCGCGCCGAGGTCGATGGTCAGCACGCCGCTGGCGTCGGAGGGCAGGTTCACGCTTCGCTCCAACTCGGCAGACCGTCGATCGAGACCTTGTTGCGGGTGCGCCGATAGTCCGCCGTCTCGTCCTCGCCCTTGGACTGCCAATAGTCGGTCAGCGTCGTGCGCGGCCGTTCCAGCGTCATCAGCGGCACGCCGAAGCCGCAGGCGGTCATGACCGAATCGATCTCCAGCGCGACGATCTGCCGGGCGCCGGGCAGGATCTCGAAACGATCCGCATATTCCCGCCACAGCGCGGAGCCCGGCGCGCCGGCGCTAGCGCGGCCGTAGAGCCTGAGCACCAGCGGATTGCGGGTGTAGGAGCAGAACATGATGGTCGCCCGCCCTCCCGCCCGCGCATGCGCCGCCGTCTCGTTGCCCGAGCCGGTGATGTCGAGATAGGCGACCTTGCTGGCTGAGAGCACGCGAAAGCTGTCGAGGCCCTTGGGCGAGACGTTCACCCGACCGTCTTCCGCTGCGCTGGCGACGAAGAACATCGGCTGCGCCTCGATGAAAGCTATGAGTTTTTCATCGAGCGCTTCGTAAAACTTCGCCATTCGCAGCTCCCGCACGGATTTGCCCCGCCCCCCGGCATTTGCTAGAGGCTGTCCCGACACTTTTAGCAGGGCTTCGCGCGAATGGACAAATTCACTACCCTGACCGGCGTCGCGGCGCCGCTGGAGATCGACAATATCGACACTGATATGATCATCCCCAAGCAGTACCTGAAGACCATCAAGCGCACCGGCCTCGGCGCCGGCCTGTTCTCCGAAATGCGCTACAACGACGACGGCTCGCCGAACCCGGATTTCGTGCTCAACAAGCCCGCCTACAAAAACGCCAAAATTCTCGTCGCCGGCGGCAACTTCGGCTGCGGCTCGTCGCGCGAGCACGCGCCCTGGGCGTTGCTCGATTTCGGCATCCGCTCGGTGATCTCCACCGATTTTGCCGACATTTTCTATAACAATTGCTTCAAGAACGGCATCCTGCCGATCCGCGTATCGGCTGAGGATCTGCCCAAGCTGATGGACGACGCGCAGCGCGGCGCCAATTCGACGCTGACCATCGACCTCGAAGCCCAGGAAATCCGCGGCCCCGACGGCGGGATGGTCAAGTTCGAGATCGACCCGTTCCGGAAACACTGCCTGATGGAGGGCCTCGACGACATTGGCCTGACGCTGGTGGAGGCGCCGGCGATCGACACGTTCGAGAAGAAGGCGGCGACCGCACGGCCCTGGCTGTAATCCCCACGCTCGCCCTCGTTCTTCGAGGCCCCTGCGGGGCATTGGCGCTAGGTTAAGCCCGGCACTCTCCGTCATGCCCGTGCTCGTCACGGGCATCCACGTCGGGACATAGCAGTAAAGCTTGCGAATTGAGCGTTGAACCGCGACGTGGGTGGCCGGGACTGGGCCCGGCCATGACGGAAGGCGCGGTTGATGATCCCAGAAAACCGTTATCGTAGCGCCTTTGCCCCTGCCGGGGGCCTCAGGATGAGGGCTTTTTTGTCGGCGGTGGATATCAACGACCTCCTCATCCTGAGGCGCCGCGAAGCGGCCTCGAAGGATGGGCCATGAGACACGCCCCTCGACGCCCAGCGCCCCTTCCGCAATGATGCGGCGATGATTCGCCCCCTGCTCGTCGCCTCCCTGCTGCTCGCCGCCGCGCCGGCCCACGCCGACTTCGCCTCCTGCGTCGCCGCGCTCCGGTCGGAGGCGGCGGACAAGGGCGTGTCCCACGCAACCCTCGCGGCCGCGTTCAAAGACCTCGAACCCGACATGAAGGTGCTCGACTTCGAGAACTTTCAACCGGAATTCAAGACGCCGATCTGGGATTATATGGCGGGCCTCGTCGACGACGAGCGGGTCGCCGACGGCAAGGCGGCGATGACGGAACACGCGGAGGCGCTGAAACTCGCCGAGTCGAAGTTCGGCGTCGACCGGCACGTGATCGCCGCGATCTGGGGCGTCGAGTCCAACTTTGGCCACGACATGGGCGACCGGCCGCTGGTGCGCTCGCTCGCCACCCTGGTGTGCGAACCTTCGCGCCGCCCCGCCTTCTACAAGGGCGAATTGATGGCGACGCTGAAGATCGCCGACAGCGGCGACGTGCCGCTGGAACAACTGAAAGGCTCCTGGGCGGGCGCGTTCGGGCAGACGCAATTCATGCCCTCGACGTTTCTGCGCCTTGCCGTCGATCTCGACGGCACCGGACGCAACATCGTCGACAATGCCGCCGCCGCGCTCGGCTCCACCGCCAATTACCTGAAGAAATCGGGCTGGCGCACCGGCGAGCCCTGGGGCTTCGAGGTGAAGTTGCCGGATGGCTATTCCGGCCCCTCGGGCCGCAAGGACAAGCACCCGATGTCGTTCTGGGCCGGCAAGGGCGTGACGCGCATCGACGGCGGGAGCTTGGGCGAGGGCGAGGCGGGGCTGCTGGCGCCGGCGGGCTTGAACGGCCCGGCGTTCCTCGTCACCCACAATTTCGAAGTCATCTATTCCTACAACGCCGCCGAATCCTACGCTCTGGCCGCCGCCATCCTCGCCCAGCGCCTCGCCGGCGGCCCCGACATCCAGACGCCGTGGCCGACCGACAATCCCGGCCTGTCGCGCAAGCAGCGCCGGGAATTGCAGGAACAGCTCGCCAGGCACGGCTACGACGTCGGCGCGCCCGACGGCTCGATCGGCGCCAAGACGAAAGCCGCGATCGCCGATTTCGAGAGCAAGCACGGAATGGAGGTCGACGGGCGCGCAGCGAAGAAGGTGCTCGAAGCTTTGCAGCGCTGACCCCTTCCGAGGAGGGTTTCGAGATGGAAACGGCGACGCCGAGCCGCACGGCGATGGGCACGGCGCTGATGCGGGCCTTGCATTCGCGCTTCGACCCGCTGCCGCTGATCGACGATCCCTGGGGCGATCTTTTGCTCGCGCCGGCGCGAGGCGTTTTCGAGACCAGGATGCGGGAAATGAACCCGGACGCCGACGCGGATTCGCAACTGCGCTCCGGGCCGGCCTATCCCAACGTGATCGTCCGCGCCCGGTTCTGCGAGGATGCGCTGAAGGCGGCGGTGGCGCGCGGCGTGCGGCAATATGTGATCGTCGGCGCCGGCTTCGATTCCTTCGCGCTCAGACGCCCCGACTGGGCGCGGGACGTCAAAATCATCGAGGTCGATCATCCCGCCACGCAGGCCTACAAGCTCGACCGGTTGCGCGACTGCGGCGTGCCGCTCCCGTCGGGCGCGAGTTTCGTCGATGCCGACCTTGGGGCCGAACCGCTAGGCGAGGCGCTGCGACGCTCGCCGTTCCGCAGCCGCGAGCCGGCGTTTTTCGCCTGGCTCGGCGTCACCATGTATCTGCCGCGACAGGCGAACATCGCGACCTTCCGCGAGATCGCGCGCGTCGGGGCCGCGGGCAGCGAACTCGCGTTCAGCTATGCCGATTCCAAGCGCTTCGACGCTGCGATAGCGCAGTCGGCCCGATACAGCCGGATGCGGGAGATGGTGAAGTCGGTCGGCGAGCCGTTCGTCAGCGGCTTCGATCCGGCGACGATCGGCGTCGAACTCTCGGCTTGCGGCCTGCGCCTCGTCGAGGATGTCGGCACGGACGATCTGATCCGGCGCTATGATCCCAAGGGGCTCAACGGCATGCGCGCAGATTCGCTGGGGCGGATCGCCCGGGCGGTGGTGGGGTGAGGGCGCGGCATTGGCGCGAGGTTAAGCCCGGCGCTTTCCGTCATGCCCGCGCTTATCGCGGGCATCCGCGTCGGGACATCGGAGAAATGCTTCCTATTTGGTTAGTGAGCCGCGACGTCAACGATTTGCTCGCAAATCGTAAGGGTGGCCGGGACTGGGCCCGCCCATGACAGGCGGCTGTTCGGTGTCGGCGGCTGTGGACCGCGGCGCCAAGAGTATACAACCCCCTTTCCCCTCCGTCCCTTTTGCTCCTAAAACCTCCCCCATGTCCTTCACCTTCATCCACGCCGCCGACCTGCACATCGACAGCCCGCTCGAGAGCCTCGGCGCCAAGGATCCCGCCGTCGCGGCGCGGTTCGCGCGGGCGGGCAGGGCGGCAGTGGAGGCGCTGGTCCGGGAAACCATCGAGTCCGAGGCCAAGTTCCTCATCATCGCCGGTGACGTGTTCGACGGCGACTGGAAGGACGTCTCGACTGGCCTGTTCTTCGTCCGCCAGCTCGGCGAACTGTTCCGCGCCAAAATCCCGGTCTACATCATCAAGGGCAACCACGACGCCGACAGCCAGATGTCGCGCGCGCTGCGCTACCCCGAAAACGTCCACACTTTTTCCGCCCGCGGCGAATCGCGGCTGATCGAGCCGCTGCGCGTCGCGCTGCATGGCCGAAGCTACGCGCAGCGCGCCGCCCCCGACGATTTCGTCGCCTCCTATCCGGCGCGGCGCGAGGGTTTTCTCAACATCGGCGTGCTGCACACCGGCCTTGACGGCCGGCCGGGCCACGACCCCTACGCGCCCTGCACGGTCGCGGATCTGCGCCGCTTCGGCTATGATTACTGGGCGCTCGGCCATATCCACGCCGCCGAGATCGTCGACCGCGACCCTTTCGTCGTCTATTCCGGCAACGTCCAGGGCCGCAGCCCGCGCGAAACCGGCCCCAAGGGTTTTGTGCGCGTTACCGTGGATGATGGACGCATCGCCGCCGTCGAGCCCGTCGCCATCGACGCGGCGCGCTGGGCGCATGAAAGCGTCGACGTTTCCGCCGCCGTTGACGAGCCGGAAGCCCTCGCGCTCATCGCCGAGGCGCTGCAGCGCGCCCATCTCCAGGCCGATGGCCGGCCGCTGGCGGCGCGGATCACCCTGACCGGCGAGACGCCCGCCCACGCCCGCCTCGTCGCCCACCGCGAGGCCCTGGAAGCCGAGGCCCGCGCGAGAGGGTTCGAGATCGGCGCGGATTGCTGGGTGGAGCGGCTGCGGGTGGCGACCCAGCCGCCGCCGCCACGCGCCCTCAGCGCCGAGCCCGACGGGCTCGACGTCGAGGCGCTGATCGCCGCCGCCGCCGCCGAGCCGGAATTCGCCGCTGTCGTCGCCGAGTTGCGGCGCGCCGTGGTCGAGAAACTGCCCACGGTTCTACGCGAAGAACTCGCGCTTGGCGACGTCGCCGCGCTGGCGCGCGACTTCCTCGCCGGAGAGCGCTGATGCGGCTCGAACGCCTCACCCTCGCGCCCTACGGCCGTTTCGCCGACCGCACGATCGAACTCAAGCCCGGCGCGCCGCTGCATGTCGTTCTCGGGCCGAACGAAGCCGGCAAGTCGACGGCGCTGAGCGCCATCGGCGATCTGCTCTACGGCTTTCCGCTGCGTACCGAATACGGCTTCCGCTTCGACCAGACCGCATTGCGCATCGGCGGCGCCTTTCGTTTCGCCGACGGCTCGCTGTTCGAGGCGCGGCGCCGCAAGGGGCGGGGCAACACGCTGGTCGACGCGGAGGACAAGCCGACCTCCGATGCGCCGCTGCTCGCCGCGCTCGCCGGCGTCGACCGGCGCGCCTTCGAGACCGAATTCGGCCTCAGCGCCGAGGCTTTGCGCACCGGAGGCCGGGCGCTGCTCGCCGCCGGCGGCGCGCTCGCCGAGACGCTGGCCGCGGGTTCGGCCAATCTCGGCGCTCTCGTGAAACGGCGCGACCAACTCAGCCTGGAGGCCGAGGCTTTGTTCACGCCGCGCCGCTCGGCGGGCAAGGCGTTCTACGTCGCGCTCGATTCCTACGAAACCGCCGAGCGCAAGCTGCGCGAGGCCGTCGTCACCGCCGAAGCGCTCCAGGCGGCCGACAAGACGCGGCTCGCCGCTCAGGCGAAAGAGGTCGAACTCAACGCCGCTTTCCATGAAGCGAGCCAGGTGCTGACCCGGCTCGAGCGCGCCGAGCGCACGCACAGAATGCTCGCCAAGCTGTCCGCGTTGGCGAGCGAGGCCGAGGCTTTCGCCGACCTGGCCGAAGTCGACGCCGGCTCGCTGAAATCCTGGCTCGATGCGCTCGAGAAGGACCAGATAAGCCGGGCGGAGTTGCAGCGCCTCGCGGACGAAGCCGCGGACGAAGCGGCGGAGATCGAGGCGCTCGTGGTCGAAGAGGCGCTGCTCGCCAAGGGCCCGGCTATCGACGGCCTCAACAAGACCCTGAGCGCGGTCGAAAAGGCCGGCCAGGACCTGCCGCGCCGCGTCGAAGCGCGCGCCCAGGCGGTCGCCCAGCTCGACGACATCGCGCGCCGCCTGGGGCTGACGGACCATTCCGATCTCATCGCCGCGCCGCCGAGCGACGCGGAACTGGCGCGCGCCCGCGAGGCGATTGTCGCGCGCCAACGCGCGGAAGAAAAGCTCGCCGACGCGCGCGGCCGAGCCGAGGCTGCGGTCCTCGCCCGCGACAGGGGGCTCGCCAGCGCCACGGGCGAGGCGCCCGCCGACCCGGAGCCTTTGCGTCGAAAGCTGGAGCCGCTGGGCGAACGGCTCGCCGACGCCAAATTGCTGCGCAGCGACCGCGCGGCCATCGAGCTTTTGGCGCGCGCGCTGGACGAAGAAATCGCGCGGCTCGATCCGCCGGTTGGCGATCTGGAAACGCTCGCGCGCTCCGCGCTTCCCGAAGGAGCCACGCTCGCCCGCTGCGTGCGCGAGGAGGCCGAGCGCGCCGAGGCGCGCCGCGCCGCCGAAAAACGCCTCGTCGAGATTTTGCGCGAACGCCAGAACGCGGAGACGTTGCTCGCCAAACGGGAGGCCGAGGCGGCGGGCGCGACGCGCGCCGACTGGCTGGCCGCCCGCGAGCGGCGGGAGCGCGGGCTCGACAGGCTGGGGCAGGCGCTCGACGGCGAGGCGGCCCGGCGTCAGGACGCTTTTCTCGACGTTCGAACGCTGGCGCTGGCGGCCGATTCGATTGGCGACAATGTCGTGGCCGACAGCGCCCGCGCCACGCGGCTGCAGACCGCGCGCGAAGACCTCGTGGCCCGGCAGGAAGCGGTTGCGGGGGCCGAGGCGGAGATCGCCCGGCTCGCGGCGGCGCGCGACGCCGCCGAGGCGGACTGGGTCGCCTTGTGGGCGGCCTCGGGCGTCGCGCCGAAGTCGCGCGAAATCATGGCGCGCTGGGCGGAACGCGTGCAGCAACTGCTGGCGCGCCGCGCCGAACGGGCGCAGCGTCTGGTGGAAGCCGAGGCGCTGGCGGCCCGGTTCGAAGAGGCGCGGGCGGCGCTGGCGCAATGGTTCGAAGCCCTCGGCCTGAAGCCGCCGCCGAGCTTCGAACTGGCTTTACGTGAGGCGCGCGACGAATTGCTGGCGCGGCAGAAGGCCTGGCAGGCCGCGCGGGATGCGGCGATGCAGCGCGCCAACGCCGAGCGCGCGGCGGCCGAGGCGGAAGCCGAGGTCGCGCGCCGCGCAGCCGAGCTCGCGGAACTCGGCAAGGCCTGGCCCGAGGCGATGCAGGGTCTGCGGCTCGCCAAGACGGCTTCGCTCGTCGAGGCCGAGGCGGCGCTCGTCGCCTGGGGCGCGGTGGCGCTGCCCAGGCAGAACCGGGCGCGCGAGATGCGCTCGATCGAGGGCATCGAGCGCGACCTCGCCGCCTTCGAGGAGGGCGTCGGCGAGATCGTTTCCGCCGCCGCGCCTTCGCTCGCCGGCTTGAAGCCCGAGGAGGCGCTGGCGCGGCTGTCCGCGCTTCTGGCGGAAGCGCGCCGCGCCGCCACCGAGCGCGCCCGCCTGCAGAAATCCGCCGCGCAACGCGCGCAGCGCCAGCGCGCCGAGGAGGCGCGGCGGAAAACCTACGCCGCGACGCTGGCCGCCGCGTCCCAGCGCCTGCGCGTCGAAGACGAGGCGGCTTTGGCGCTGGCTCTAGAGCGCTGCGAAGCCCGCCGCGCGCTTGAAATCGAGCGGGGAAAGCTGCGGCAGCAATTGCTCGAAGTCGCCGACGGCCTCACCGAAGCCGCCTTGCGCGCAGAGCAGGCGGAACTCGATCCGGCCCGGCTCGGCGGCGAGATCGAGCTGACGCGCCGGCGCCGGGCGGACTGGTTACAGGCGATCCCCGAGGCGGCGCGCGCCGCCCACGATGCGCAAGCCGAATGCGACGCGCTTTCGAGAGGCCGCGACGCGGCGGGGGCGGCGCGCGAGCGCATGGAGGCGCGCGGCGAACTGATGGACATCGCCGAGCGCTGGCTGATCCGGCAAAGCGCGGCCCGCCTCGCCGCCCGCGCCATCGAGCGCCACCGCAAGGCGGCGCAGGACCCGCTGGTCAAGCGCGCCGGCGCCCTGTTCCACATCGCGTCGGGCGGCAGTTTTGCCGGGCTGGCGACCGATTACGACGAGGCCGACCGCCCGATGCTTTCCGCCCAGCGCGAAGAGGGCGATCGGGTCAAAGTCGAGGGCCTCAGCGAGGGCGCGCGCGATCAGCTGTTCCTGTCGCTGCGCCTCGCGCTGCTGGAGCGCCGCGCCGGCGAGCCGTTGCCGTTCGTCGGCGACGACATACTGGCGAGTTTCGACGACAAGCGCACCAAGCTCACGCTGGAACTGCTCGCCGAATTCGGCCGGACGCGGCAGGCGATCCTGTTCACCCACCATGGCCACGTGGCGGAACTGGCGCGCGAGGCCGGGGCGGACGTCGCGGAGTTGTGACGGGGGCATCGCCGTAGGCGCCAGGGCGGTATCCGATCAAGCGGGATGACAAGTCAGACGGATTGGAAACCGCTCTAGACCTGTTCGACGGACCAAAACGGCTTCCAAGCCGCAACCTCGGGGATGCGGGACCGAAGGGCTTGCCGGAAAAGAAGCGGAGGACAACCGACGACGTGAACTATAATTGATAATTTGGCGTCGGCATCGGATGTTTCTTGCAGGGCCCATTTTCACAGGACAGACGTTTTCGCGTATTGTGTCAATGGCTTACCAGACACTTGAGCGCGGGCGAAAATCCGGGTCGGAATTGATCGGTTTGCACAGGGCAATCCCGGCGACGTTGCCCCGG
>Ga0302320_10006467_pt1 | contig 25997 bp, 22 predicted proteins | sample Bog_T0_3_FD_202130 | JGI IMG/M metagenome (GOLD analysis project Ga0302320, IMG submission 202130) | Peat permafrost microbial communities from Stordalen Mire near Abisko, Sweden - Bog_T0_3 | ecosystem: Environmental > Terrestrial > Soil > Wetlands > Peat | place: Sweden: Abisko, Stordalen Mire... | reverse complement strand
CGCGAATCGCGCCCGCGCCGTCATTCTCGGCATAGGCGATTTCCGCAGCGACCAGCGCACGCTCGGTCGGCAGGCGGGTGCGTGCATCGGGCGAGACGGCTGCGAACGATTTCTTGGCCGCCTCGATATTGCCGGCAGCGAGCCACTGTTCGGCACTCAAGAGCTCGTAATTGTCGTGGCTGGCCGGTTGCAGCGTGGCAAGTTCGGAGTAGGCATCTGCCGCATCCGCGTGCTTGCCGGCTTGCACCAGCCGCTGCACGCGCTCCTGCTTGTCCTCGGGCGCCTGCTCCTGCCGTACCAGGCTGCAGGCAGCCGCCAGCAGTGCGAGCGTGAGCGCCAAATAGCGCGTCAGCCGTGGACGGCGAGAGATCGCTGCCATACCCTTGCTCCTGATACTTAACTTAAGGCGCGGATTATAGTGGCTAACCCGGCGGGGCGCTTGTACGTGGTCGCAACGCCGATCGGCAATTTAGGCGATTTGTCGGCGCGCGCGCGTGACACGCTGCAGAGTTGCTCGGTGATCGCGGCCGAGGACACGCGACATACCGGCGTGCTGCTGAAGCATTTCGGCATTCAAACACCGCAATTGTCGCTGCACGATCACAATGAACAACAGCGTGCCGTCGACCTCATCGAGCGGCTGCGGCAAGGTGCAACCATCGCGCTGGTGAGCGATGCCGGCACGCCCGCGATCAGCGATCCGGGTTTCGAATTGGTGCGCGCCGTGGCGGCTGCGGGATTCGAGATCATTGCGATTCCTGGGCCGTGCGCCGCGATCGCGGCACTGTCGATCGGCGCGCTGCCGACCGATCGATTTTGCTTCGAGGGCTTCTTGCCGGCCCGTGGTTCGGCGCGTCGCAAGCGCCTGAGCGCGCTCGCCAACGAATCGCGCACCCTGGTGCTGTACGAAGCACCGCATCGCGTGCGCGAGACGCTCGAGGATTGCGCCGCGGTGTTCGGCGGCGAGCGCTTGGCCACGGTGGCGCGCGAAATTACCAAACTGCATGAACAGACCTATCGCGGTTCGCTCTCTGAACTCAAGAACCAAGCCGACACGAATGCCGATTTCGGCCGCGGTGAGATTGTGTTGCTGATTGCCGGTGCGCCGCAGGCGGAGAGCCGCAGCGACGCCGATGGCCACGGCGGCGTGCTCGACCGGGTGCTGAAGATCTTGCTGGCCGAACTGCCGCTGAAACAGGCGGCGCGCCTGGCCGCGCAAATCACCGCGGCGCGGGACAACGAAGCCTACAAGCGCGCGTTGCACCTAAAAGAAGAATCCGCCTCGCATTAGGCGCAATACCTGCGTATGGTGCACCCCCAAGAGTCGGCCAGGCAGTCGCTGTGTGCGCAAGCACATGGAGGAAAGTCCGGGCTCCATAGGGCTAGGTGCCAGGTAACGCCTGGGGGGCGCGAGCCCACGGAAAGTGCAACAGAAAGATACCGCCTAAGTGCCGCGCAAGCGGCGCCGGTAAGGGTGAAATGGTGCGGTAAGAGCGCACCGCACCGGTGGCAACATCGGCGGCACGGCAAACCCCACCTGGAGCAAGACCAAATAGGGAAGCACGCGGTGCATGTCGGCCGCACCATGCGGCCCGCATGAGGGCTTCCGGGTAGGTCGCTAGAGCTGCGCGGCGACGCGCATCCCAGAGGAATGACTGTCCACGACAGAACCCGGCTTAACGGCCGACTCTTTTCCCTCTCACGGCTGCGCTTTCCACTTCACCCCGGCGAGACTCGTGGCGCGATCCGCACAACTATCGGCTACCTTGGTGAAGCTCAACCCGGATTTATCGACGCTCCAGCTATAGCTGCCGGTCTTTTCGCCACTTTTCGTACAGGCCCAAGGCCCTTCCTGGTCGGTAAATTGAATCTGACTGCCTTTGACCGTGTAGCTTCCTGCCACCAAGGTTTTCATGCTTTCCTCAACGTGAAACTTGCCCTTGGCATCGAAGGTCAGGGCCGTCTTGGAGCCGTCGACGAGGTACGTGCCGACCGGGAAATCCGCTGCAAAAGCCGGGAAAAACGTCATCGCGAGCGCCGCGGCGAGCAATGACTCTGAGTGCTTGAACATGGTCATCTCCATTTTGGGTGTCCACTGCAAAAGACCGGAAGCGGCGGCAAATCCCGCCACCCAAGTGGACAGGTCCAAGCGAGTGGTGAGATTTCGCTATTCGGATCATGATCGGCGATTTTCAAAGAGGATCGCTCCATTTGGTCGCGCATCTGTTAGATTCTGAGCCGGGCGTCCAGCGCTGGAGGCATCTTTTGCGGATATTTTTCGGGTGACGCCACCCTTGGCGGAGGCGGACGCGCTCTATGGCGCGGCGCTCGAGGCCTATGAGCGCAAGGATCTCGGCGCCGCGATCCCGCTATTCGATCGGGTCATTGCGTTGCAGCCGGATCACGCCGGTGCCTATTACAAGCGCGGCAACTCACTGAAAGATCTCGGGCAATTTCCGGCCGCGCTTGCAAGCTATGACCATGCTGTCAGGCTCAAGCCCGACTTCGCCTACGCGTGGTGCAATCGCGGCGTCGTCCAACAGGCTCTCGCGCTCAATGACGCGGCGCTGGCGAGCTACGACCACGCGATCGCGCTCGAGCCTGGCGATGCGCTGGCGCATTCCAACCGGGCGCTGTTGCTACAGGGTATGTCACGTTGGGAGTCGGCCCTCGCCAGTCACGATCGGGCGCTCGCACTCGATCCCAAATTGTTCCAGGTCTGGTTCCATCGCGGCAACGTACTCGGGCAACTGCAGCGTCCGGCCGAGGCACTCTTGAGTTACGAGAAAGCCGTCAAGTGCAAGCCCGACTATGCCGAAGCGCACTATAACCGCGCAGTGCTGCTGGAGCGCTGCGGACGGCACCGCGAGGCGCTGTCGAGCTACGATGCGGCGGTGGCGATTTTTCCCGGATTTCATCAGGCGCACTTCAATCGCGCCGGCCTGCTCAAGCGCCTGACGGAGCACGACGCGGCGTTGGCGGGATATGACCGCGCGATTGCCGCAAAGCCCGATTACGCCGAGGCGTTCAGCAATCGAGGAGTACTGCTGCAGGAGCGGGGACGCTTAGAAGAGGCGCTCGCGAGTTACGAGCGTGCCATCGCAATTCGCGGCGACTATGCGGAGGCCTATTTCAACCGCGGCACGCTGCTCAGAACAAACGAGCAGTTCGAGGCGGCGCTCGCCAGTTTCGATCGCGCCCTTGCCATCAAGCCCGACTATGCCGCGGCCTACTGCGATCGCGCGTGGGTGCTCTTGGAAGTAGGGCGATTGCAAGCGGCGCTTGTCGATTACGACCGAGCTACTGCGCTGCAGCCCGACTTCGCCGAGGCGAATTTCAATCGCTCGCAGGCGCAGTTGCTGCACGGAGACTATAAAGAGGGCTGGCGCGGGTACGAGTGGCGTTGGAAAAATGCCGATCGATTGAAGGCGGAGGTTCGAACCTTCGATCGGCCGCTGTGGCTCGGCGAGCACGAGATCGCGGGAAAAACGCTGCTGGTCTACTGCGAACAGGGGCTCGGGGATACGCTGCAATTTTGTCGGTTCACGAAGCCGGTCGCGGAACTCGGTGCGAAGGTCGTCCTCGAGGTGCAGCTCCCGTTGGTGCGTCTGTTAGAGAAGCTCGATGGAGTCTCGCGAACCATCCCCGAAGGCAGCGTAGCGCCGCCGTTCGATTACCATTGTCCACTGCTGAGCTTGCCGCTGGCGCTGAACATTACGCTCGACAACCTGCCTGCCCCGGCAGCGTATTTGCACAGCGATGCCGCCAAGGTCGCGAAGTGGCAGACCCGCTTGGGCCCTCGGCACCGTCCGCGGATTGGCCTGGCGTGGAGCGGCAACCCAAACAACGGCCGTGACCGCAATCGCAGCGTCCGCCTCGCGGACTTAGTCGAGCATTTGCCGGGCGAATTCCAATACATTTGCCTGCAGAAGGAGCTTCGTCCGGCGGATCGGGTGATTCTCGACGCGACGCCGGATTTGCTGAACTTCTCGGCCGATTTGCACGATTTTAGCGACACGGCGGCGTTGTGCGATTGTGTCGATCTCGTGATCAGCGTATGCACGAGCATCGCGCACCTGGGCGCGGGTCTCGGCAAGCACACCTGGGTGTTGCTGCACTTCAATGCGGACTGGCGCTGGCTCAAAGGCCGAGACGACAGCCCCTGGTATCCGACGGCCAAGCTCTACCGACAGCCGACCCGGGGAGATTGGCCGGCCGTGTTCGCGCGGGTCGGAGCGGATTTGCGACGACTGTTCGGCGACAGATTGGAAAAAACCTAAGATCGCGTCTAGTTCACCGAATTTCCCAGAAGATCGCCGCTTTTAGCTCCTTTGAGCCATTTCAAGAAAATCCCGTAAGAGATTGATTCAAAACAAACTGACTGTCGGCAGTCTGCGACGCTGTACAAAATGTGACCTAAGTCACTGTCGGGACGGGATTTTTTTAACTTAAAACGTTGACAGTGCGCGATGGCGCTCCCTATAGTGGCGCCCGGTGGGAAATTGTGGGAGAGAATGGGTCGCCAGGCCCATCCAATGATGTTTCGGGGCGCCAACAAACTTACCCTCGATGTGAAAGGCCGGATGGTGATGCCCACCCGGTATCGCGAGCGGCTGCAAGAGCGCTGCGGGGGCAAGTTGGTGATCACCGTCGACAAGGATCAGTGCCTGCTCATCTACCCCCTGCCGGATTGGGAAGAAATCGAGCGCAAATTGATGCGTTTGCCGTCCATGAATCCCCAGTCGCGCCGGCTGCAGCGGCTGATGGTGGGGCATGCCACCGATCTGGAATTGGACGGGCACGGACGCGTGTTGCTGCCGCCCAACTTGCGCGAATTTGGCCTGTTGACGCGCGATGCGATGCTGATCGGCCAGGGCTTGTATTTCGAATTGTGGGATGAGGTGCGGTGGAACGAACGCCGCGACGCGTGGCTCGCGGACGACAGCACCACGGATCTGCCCACAGAACTTGAAACCTTGTCGCTGTAGCCGGCAGGCGCGGTGCAAGACATTGCGGGAGTTCACACGCCGGTACTTTTACCTCAAGTGCTGGCCGCGTTGAACATTCAGGGAAGCGGCACCTATTTGGACGCCACTTTCGGTCGAGGTGGACATGCAGGGGCGATTTTGCAAAACCTCATCGAGAACGGCCGTCTGTTGTGCCTGGATCGCGATTCAGCCGCCGTTGCGGACGCCAAGTCGCGTTTCGCGGCGGATCCGCGCGTGACGGTATTTCTGGCGCGCTTCTCGGCCCTGGCGCAATGCGCGGATCAGGTCGAGCAAGGGCTCAAGTTCGACGGAATCCTGTTCGATTTGGGCGTGTCTTCGCCGCAGCTCGACGAGGCGGCGCGCGGCTTCAGCTTCATGCAGGACGGGCCGCTCGACATGCGCATGACGCCGGACGCGGCCTTGACGGCTGCGGACGTCGTCAACCGCGCTTCGCAGCAAGAATTGATTCGCATCTTTCGCGAATACGGCGAGGAGCGCCAGGCTCCGCGCATCGCGCGCGCCATCGTCAAGGATCGCGAATCGCAGCCTTTCGAACGCACGCTGCAGCTTGCCGAGATGATCGCGCGGGTGGCTCCCGGCTACGACGCGGCGGGCCGCCCCGTACATAAGCACCCGGCAACGCGCGTATTTCAGGCATTGCGCATCCACGTGAACGGCGAGCTCGCCGAGCTCGAGGCCGGCCTGAAAGCCGCGTTGCAGCGACTTGCCCCTGCCGGACGCCTGGCGGTGATCAGCTTCCATTCGCTCGAGGATCGCATGGTCAAGCAGTTCCTGCGCCGCCACTCGCTGGCCGATCCCATGTACGCGGGATTGCCCAATATTCCGCCGCATGCCCGCCCGACTCTAAAACTCGTGGGCAAATCGATCGAACCGGACGCAAACGAAGCATTTCGCAATCCGCGTGCGCGCAGCGCGCGTCTGCGCGTCGCCGAACGCATGCCGCAAGGAGTCGCCGCTTGAAACACCGCAGTTGGTTGTCGCTCGTAATGCCGGTGCTGTGGCTGGCGGTGTTGGGTTCGGCGGTGCAGGTGATCTACGCGCGCCACAAGGCCCGCGACATGTTCGTGCACTTGGAGAAGCTCAATGCGGAGCGCGATTCGCTCGATATGGAGTGGGGCCGCTTGCAGCTCGAGCAGAGCTATTGGTCCTCGCATGCCTTCGTCGAGCGAGTGGCCAACGCCAAGCTGCAGATGAATTTGCCACAGACGCGCGACGTGCGGATCGTGCGGCCGTGAAATTGCGAGCCGGCGACAACGACGCACAGGCGAGGAGTTATCGCTGGCGCTGCGCCGCGATTTTGGGGTTGGTGCTGCTCGGCGCGGTCGGCCTCGTGGCGCGCGCCGTGGAGCTGCAATTGCTGGATCACGGCTTTCTCGCCAAGCAAGGCGACGACCGCTCGATGCGGGTGGTCAAGATCGCCGCGCATCGCGGCGCGATCACGGACCGCAATGGCGAGCCGCTCGCGGTGTCGACGCCGGTCGACAGCGTGTGGGTCAACCCGCAGGAACTCAACGACAACATCGATGAGCTGCCGAAGCTCGCGAAAGCCTTGAAGCAGGATCAACAATCGCTGGCGCGGCGCATCACCAGCAATTTGGATCGCGAGTTTCTCTATTTGGAGCGCCACATGCCGCCGGAGCAGGCGGCGCACATCAAGGCGCTCGGCATTCCCGGCGTGTACCTGCTGCGCGAGTATCGCCGCTACTACCCCGCCGGCGAGATTTCCGGCCATATCGTCGGCTTCACCACCATCGACGACAAGGGTCAGGAGGGTCTGGAACTCGGCTTCGATCAATTGCTGAACGGCGAAGACGGCGCCAAGCGCGTCATTCAGGACATGCAAGGACGCTACGTCGAGAACGTCGAAAGCATCCGTGCGCCGCAGCCGGGCCGGGATCTGCTCACCAGCATCGACCTCAGGATCCAGTACCTCGCCTATCGCGAATTGAAGGCGGCGATGCAGGAATATCGGGCGCGGGCCGGTTCGGTGATCGTCATCGACGTCGACACCGGCGAAGTGTTGGCCATGGTCAATCAGCCGGCTTACAACCCGAATGACCGCGAGCAGCTCAAGGCGGGCTTGTACCGCAATCGTGCCGCCACCGATATTTTCGAGCCCGGATCCAGCATCAAGCCTTTCATCATGGCCGCTGCGCTGGCCTCGGGCCAGTACCGCGCCGACAGCGTGGTCGATACCTCGCCCGGTTTTTTGAAGGTCGGCACCAAGGTTTTCGAGGACGAACAGAATTTGGGCGCCATCGATCTCGCGACCATCCTGGCTAAATCGAGCAATGTCGGCACCGCGAAAGTCGCGCTGTCGCTGCAGCCCGAGCAGATCTGGAGCACCTTGACAGGCTTGGGCTTGGGCCAGGTAACGGGCAGCGGATATCCCGGCGAGTCGGCCGGCATGCTCAGCCACTATTCACATTGGCGGCCGATCGGCATCGCGACGCTGTCGCACGGCTACGGGCTGTCGGTTACGCCGCTGCAGTTGGCGCATGCCTACGCAACCATCGGCTCCGGCGGCATCAAGCGGCCGATTTCTTTCGAGCGCGTACAGGGACCCGTGCCCGGCGAGCGGGTGCTCGATCCCAAGGTGTGCGCGGCGCTGGTGCAGCTCATGGAACAAGTCGTCGAAAAAGGCGGCACCGCGACCCGCGCATCGCTGATCGGCTATCGCGTCTCCGGAAAAACCGGTACCGCCTGGAAATCGATTGCCGGAGGTTATTCGACCGATCGGTACATGGCGGTTTTCGCCGGCCTGGTGCCGGCATCGCATCCAAAACTTGCCACCGTGGTGGTGATCGACGAGCCGAGCGGCGATTTGCATCAAGGCGGCACGGTGGCCGCGCCGGTGTTCGCCAGCGTCATGTCCGGCGCGCTGCGGCTGATGGACGTACCGCCCGACGATTTACAGAACGTGCCGGCGGCGACGCTGGTACAGGCCAACGAAACGCCATGAGCGTGTCACTCCATTGGTTGCTCGAAGGCATCGCGTCCGTCCCGCGCGATGTGAAATGCGAGGTGCACGATATCACCCTCGACAGCCGCGAGGCGCGCGCCGGCAGCCTGTTCTTTGCGTTACGCGGCCGCAGCGTGCATGGCGTCAAGTTTGCCGCGGAGGCGGCGGCGCGCGGTGCGGGCGCGGTGCTGTGGGAGGCCGCGCCCGGGGTGGAGCTGCCGACACTGCCCGCGAGCGTCTACGCGGCCGCGATACCGCAATTGCCGGATCTGGTGGGACGCATCGCCGATCGATTTTTCAAGTCGCCTTCCGCGGCGATGCGCATCACCGGAATCACCGGCACCAACGGCAAAACCACTTGCGCCTACTTGCTGGCGCAGTGTTTGGACCGCTTGGGCTGCCAGGCCGCGTACATGGGCACCATTGGCTGGGGCCGAATCGCATCGCTCGCACCGGCGCAGCTCACCACGCCCGACGCCGTCACGTTGCATCGCGAGCTTGCGACGTTGTACGCAGCCGGCGTGCGCGACGTCGCCATGGAGGTGTCGTCGCAGGCTCTGGACCAGGAGCGCGTTGCGGGGGTGCGATTCGAGGCGGCCGCGTTCACCAATTTGAGCCGCGATCATTTGGATTATCACGCGACCATGACCGCCTACGGCGCCGCCAAGGCGCGCCTGTTCAGCGCCCCGGAGCTCAAGCAGGTCGTCGTCAATGTCGCCGACGGGTTCGGCCGCGAGCTCGCTCGCAACTACGCCGGGCGCGCGCCTCTCACCGCCATCTGGATTGGCGCCGACAACGAATGGCCAACGCCGCCAACGCTGCACGCGACACACGTGACGCTTGATATGCACGGCATTTCGATGCAGCTCGACGGCAGCATCGGCCAGGCTTTGGTCGGCACCCGATTGCTGGGGCGCTTCAACGCCGAAAATTCACTGCTGGTCATCGCCTGCCTGGTGTCGCTCGGCGCATCGCTTACCGAGGCCGCGCGGGTGCTCGCCGAATGCGCACCGCCTCCCGGGCGCATGGAAGTCGTCGACCCCGACGCGCGCGACAAACCGATGGCCGTGGTCGACTACGCCCATACCCCGGACGCTCTGGCAAAGGCGCTGGCGGCGCTGCGCGAGCATTGCGACGGGTCGTTGTGGTGCGTGTTCGGCTGCGGCGGCGATCGCGATCCCGGCAAGCGACCCCTGATGGGTGCTATTGCCGACGAGTTGGCCGATCAAATCATCGTGACTGACGACAACCCACGCTCGGAGAGTCCGCAATCGATTACCAGTGCCATCACTCGCGGCATCAAGTCGCACGCGGTACGCGTGATTCATGATCGGGGAGAGGCGATCGGCACCGCACTCAAGGAGGCGCGCCGCGCGGACGTGGTGCTGATCGCCGGCAAGGGTCACGAGGAGTATCAGATTTACGGCGATACGCGCAACAGCTTCAGCGACCGGCGTGAAGCGCTGCGGCACTTGGGAGTGGCCGCATGAAGCGCACCTTGCGTGACGCAGCGACGGCAGTCGGCGGTCAATTGATCGGCGAGGATCGTCCATTCGGCGCCGTGTCGACGGACAGCCGCACGCTCGCCCCCGGCACGCTGTTCGCCGCGCTGCGTGGTCCCACGTTTGACGGCCGAGACTTCGTAACGGCGGCCGCGACGCGCGGCGCCATCGGGGCGATCGTCGAGCGCGCGGTAGCGCACGCCTTGCCGCAGATCGTGGTGCCGGATGCGTTGCGCGCCTTGCAGCAGTTGGGACAGGCATGGCGTGCGGGCTTCGACGTGCCGGTGGTCGCGGTCGGCGGCAGCAACGGCAAGACCACCGCCAAGGAGATGACGGCCGCGATCTTGTCGCGCATGGGTCTGTGCATGGCGACTCATGGCAACCTCAACAACCACATCGGCGTGCCCTTGACGCTGATGCGCCTCGAAGCTTCGCATCGCAGCGCCGTGATCGAGATGGGCGCAAATCGCATCGGCGACGTCGCCGAACTCGTGCGCCTGGCGCGGCCGACGGTGGGACTCATCACCAACGCCGGCGCCGAGCACCTCGAGGGATTCGGCACGCTGGACGGTGTCGCCCAAGGCGAGGGCGAAATGGTGTCCGGCCTCGAGCCGACGGCGACCGCGGTGATCAATGCCGACGACGCCTACGCGGGCTATTGGCGCGGCGTCGCGAGCGCGCGCCGCATCCTGACCTTCGGCATGCATGCCAGCGCGGATTTCACGGCGCACGATTCGAAACAGAGCATCGAACGCGGCGAGTTTCTCTCGCGCTTCACTCTGCGCTGTCCCTCGGGTCAGCATCCGATCACACTCAAGGCGGGCGGTGCGCACAACATCGGCAACGCCCTGGCGGCGGCGGCCGCGGCCAGCGCCGCCGGCGCATCGCTGGAGGAAATCGCGCAGGGCCTGGCGGACTTTCGCGCAGTGGCCGGGCGATTGCAGCTCAAGGCCGGCGCGCGCGACAGTTGGATCATCGACGACTCGTACAACGCCAATCCGAGTTCGGTGCGCGCCGGACTCGAAGTGCTGCGCTCGCTGCCGGGCGCCACCTGGCTGGTGCTCGGCGACATGGCTGAGCTCGGCGAATTCGCCGAGGACAGCCATGCGCACATGGGTGCGTACGCGCGCGATTGCGGGATCAAGCGCCTGTTCGCCTTGGGACCGCAGAGCTCACGCGCGGTCGAGACGTTCGGCTCCGGGGCCGAGTGGTTCGCGGATGCCGATTCTCTGACGCGGCGGCTGCAGGCCGAGATCGCCCCGGGCGTGACCGTGTTGGTCAAGGGTTCGCGAATAAATCGCCTTGAGCGCGTCGTGCAAGCGCTCACCGGAGCGAATTGACGCCATGCTGCTCTCTCTCACCGAATACCTGGCGCGGTTTTACACGGGATTTCACGTCTTTCAGTACCTCACGCTGCGCGGCATTCTGGCAGCGGTCACCGCGCTTGCGCTCGCGCTCTGCATCGGGCCAACCATGATCGCGATGCTCAGCCGCTATCAGATCGGACAGCAGGTGCGCACCGACGGACCGAAATCGCACTTGCAGAAATCCGGCACGCCCACCATGGGCGGCGGCCTCATTTTGATCGCGATGGTGCTTGGCACCTTGCTGTGGGCCGACTTGTCGAGCCGCTTCGTCTGGATCCTGCTGGCGACGACTTTAGGATTCGGGCTGATCGGCTTCTACGACGACTATCTGAAATTGGTGGTCGGCAATTCCAAGGGACTGGCGGCGCGCTATAAATATCTGGCGCAATCCCTGGTGGGCATTGCGACCATCATGACGCTGCACCATCTGCGCCAGTCGCCCGCCGAGACCTCGCTGTACGTGCCGTTCTTCAAGACCGTGGCCGTCCCCATGTCAACCGCGGGCTACGTCGCGCTCTGTTACTTCGTCATCGTCGGTACCAGCAATGCCGTCAACCTGACCGACGGACTCGATGGGCTCGCCATCATGCCGGCGGTGATGGTGGCGGCGGCCCTCGGCGTATTTGCATACGTCACGGGCAATTTCAAATTCGCGACCTATTTGCAAATCCCCTACATCCCGGGCGTCGGCGAGGCCCTCATCTTCAGCGCGACACTGGTGGGCGCGGGGCTGGGATTCCTGTGGTTCAACTCCTATCCGGCGCAGGTGTTCATGGGGGATGTGGGCGCGCTTGCGATCGGTGCTTCGCTCGGTACCCTGGCCGTGATCGTGCGCCAGGAAATCGTGCTGTTCGTCATGGGCGGCGTATTCGTGCTCGAGACCGTCTCGGTGATGCTGCAGGTGGCCTCATTCAAGCTCACCGGCAAACGAATATTCCGCATGGCGCCGATTCATCACCACTTCGAACTCAAAGGCTGGGCTGAGCCCAAAGTCATCGTGCGTTTCTGGATCATCAGCTTCGTGCTGGTGTTGACGGGTCTTGCAACCTTGAAGTTACGTTGATGCACAGTGTCGTCGTCGGTCTCGGCAAAACGGGCGCGTCGTGCCTGCGCTACTTATCGCGCCACGGCATCGCGGCGAGCGCCACCGATTCGCGCCCGACGCCGCCCGGGCTCGCCGAATTGGGCGATCTGGCCAAGTCCGCGGACCTTCGCCTCGGCGGCTTCGACCTGTCGCTGCTTGACGGCGCCTCACAAGTGTTGATCTCGCCCGGGGTTTCCCTGAAGGAGCCGATCGCACGCGAGGCGCGCGATCGCGGCATCGAAGTCGTGGGCGATGTGGAACTGTTCGCGCGCCACGTGCAGGCGCCGGTCATCGGTGTCACCGGCACCAACGGCAAGAGCACGGTGACGAGCCTGGTGGCCCGCATGGCCGCGGCGGCCGGACGCAACGTGCTCGCCGGCGGCAATCTAGGGGTGGCGGCGCTCGATTTGCTGGATCAACCGACGCCGGACTTGTACGTCTTGGAACTGTCGAGTTTTCAATTGGAGACGACCACCTCGCTCGAGCTGATGGCGGCTGTCGTTCTTAACGTGACGCCGGACCACATGGATCGCTATCCGTCCATCGCGGCCTATGCGGCCGCCAAGGCACGGATCTTCAACAAGGCGGAAACCATGGTGCTGAACATCGACGACCCGCTGGTCGCCGCCATGCGCGGCGCCACCGCCAAGCGCAGCGTGACCTTCTCGCTCGAAAGCGACCGCGCCGATTTCTCGTTGCAGCGCCACGAGTCGCAGAGGTTTCTGACGCGTCGCGGGGTCGCGCTGATGGACATCGACCGCATGAAAATTTCCGGCCTGCACAACGCCGCCAACGCACTCGCGGCGTTGGCCCTCGGCGATGCGGTGGGATTGCCGGTGCCCGCCATGCTCGAGGCGCTCGAGACTTTCCCGGGCCTTGCGCATCGTTCGGAATGGATCGCCGACGTCAACGGCGTGCGCTATATCGATGACTCCAAGGGGACCAATGTCGGCGCGAGCATTGCCGCGGTTGCCGGCATGCAGGGACCCTTGGTGATGATTGCCGGGGGCGAGGGCAAGCTGCAGGATTTCACGCCGCTCGCGCCCGCGTTTCGCGGCAAGGTGCGGCATGCGGTGCTGATCGGCCGGGATGCGCCGGCGATTGCCGCGGCGCTCGCCGGCGTGTGTCCCACCGACACCGTGCGCTCGATGCAGGACGCCGTGGCGCTGGCGGCGCGCGTCGCGCAAGCCGGCGATGCGGTTCTTTTGTCGCCGGCGTGCGCGAGCTTCGATATGTTCCGCGACTACGCCGATCGCGGCGACGCCTTTGCCGTCGCGGTCAACACCCTGAAAGAGGGTCCGGCATGAACGCCGTCAGCATGTCGTATGGCGTGCGGGCACGCGAGCGCATGCCGTTCGCCTGGGACTACCAGAGCTTGGGATTGGCGGCGAGTCTCTTGTTGATCGGGCTGATCATGGTCACGTCGGCCTCGATGTCGATCGCCGCCCGCGATCTCGGCGATCCTTTCTACTTTCTTGAGCGCCAGTTCGTGTTCGGCGTCGGCGGGATCATATTCGCCTGGATCATCACGCGCGTGCCGACCGAAGTATGGGACAAATACAGTCTGCTGCTGTTGTGTTGCGGACTGTTGCTGTTGTTTCTGGTGCTGATTCCGGGCGTGGGTGCCACCGTCAACGGCGCGCGCCGCTGGCTGCGCATCGGGCCGATCAATTTCCAAGTGTCGGAACTTGCCAAAGTACTGGTGCTGACCTGGGTGTGCAGCTATTGCGTGCGCAAGCGCGCCGAGCTTGAGACCACGCTGCCCGGCTTGGCCAAACCGGTGGGCTTATTGGCAGTCGCCGCGCTGCTGTTGCTGTGCGAGCCCGACTTCGGCGCCACCACCGTGTTGTTCGCCACCGGCTTCGCGGTGTTGTTCGTCGCCGGTGCGCGGCTCCGCTACGTGCTGCTGCTCGTGTCGGCGGCGGCGCTGGCGTTCAGCGTGCTTGCATTGACCTCGGCGTACCGCCTCAAGCGGCTCACGGGATTTTTGCATCCCTGGGACGATCCCTTCAACGGCGGCTTTCAATTGACGCAATCCCTGATCGCCATCGGACGCGGCGCATGGTTTGGCGTGGGGCTCGGCAGCAGCGTGCAGAAATTGTTCTATCTGCCGGAGGCGCATACCGATTTCGTGTTTGCGGTGCTGGCGGAGGAGTTGGGGCTGGTCGGGGTGCTTGGCGTGATCGCGCTGTTCATGGCGCTGGTATGGCGCGCGTTCAAGATTTCGCGCATGGCAGCGCAGGCGGGCCTTCGATTCCAGTCGTATCTCGCGCTCGCGTTCGGCGTGTGGCTCGGCCTGCAAGCCATGGTGAACATCGGCGTCAACATGGGCGTGCTGCCGACCAAGGGCCTGACACTGCCGTTGCTGAGCTACGGCCGCAGCAGCCTGCTCGTGAGCCTGGCGTGGCTCGGAGCGGTGCTGCGGATTTTCCACGAGGTCAAGTGCAGCTCGCGATCCGCGGTGATGCGTCTGCCGGGCGGCGTCCGATGAGCACCGCGGTGACCCCAGTGTCCGGCCGGCCGGTGCTCATCATGGCGGGCGGCACGGGCGGCCATGTTTTCCCCGCGCTCGCGGTGGCCAAGGTGCTGCGCGCGCGCGGCGTCGGCGTCGTCTGGTTGGGAGTGCCGGGCGGCATGGAGTCGCGGCTGGTGCCGGCGAACGGCTTTCCGATTGAGTGGGTGCGGGTCGGCGGAGTGCGCGGCAAGGGGCTCAAGACTTTGTTGCTGGCCCCTTGGCGCGTCGCCCGGGCGGTGCTGCAAGCGATCGCGGTGTTGCGCCGCGTGCGGCCGCAGTCCGTGTTGGGCGCCGGCGGCTATGTCAGCGGTCCGGGCGGAGTCGCTGCCTGGCTGATGCGGATTCCCCTGCTGATCCACGAACAGAACGCCATTGCGGGAATGACCAATCGACTGCTCTCGCGGTTCGCGACTCAGGTGCTCGAGGCATTCCCGGGCAGCTTCTCGCCTCGGGTCCACGCGCTTGCGATCGGCAATCCGGTGCGCGCCGACATTGCGGCGGTGGCGCCGCCGCAGCAGAGATTCGCCGAGCGTAGCCGCCGTTCCCGGCTGCTGGTATTCGGCGGCAGCCAGGGAGCTTCGCGACTCAATGCCGTGGTTCCCGAGGCCCTCGCCCAGGTTGCTCCGGAGATTCGTCCGCAAGTGCGCCACCAGACCGGCGAACGCGGTCTGGAAGCGGCGCGTGCCGCCTATGCACAGGCGCGCATCGAGGCGGAGGTGCTGCCCTTCATCGATGACATGGCGGCGGCCTATGCCTGGGCCGATCTCGCGGTGTGCCGCGCCGGCGCGATGACGGTCGCCGAGCTGCAGGCGGCGGGCTTGGGTGCCATTTTCGTGCCCCTGCCGGTGGCCACCGACGATCATCAGACCAAGAACGCCGAAGTCATGGTGGAGTCGGGCGCCGCGCAACTCATCCAAGAGCGCGATCTGACGGCTGAGCGCTTGGGCGCGACGATCAGCGGCCTGGTCGCCGATCGCGCGCGACTCCTGAAGATGGCCGAGGCCGCGCGCGGCTCGCGCATCATCGATGCGGCAACGCGCTTGGCCGATCTTTGCTTGGCCGCGGGAGCGCACGCATGAGCATGGAAGACCGCATGCGCCGCATTCATCGCATTCATCTGGTCGGCATCGGCGGCAGCGGCATGGGCGGCATCGCCGAAGTGCTGCTCAATTTGGGCTATGCCGTGCAGGGTTCGGATCTCAAAGAAAATGCCGTCACGCAGCGCCTGGCACGCTTGGGCGCGCAGATTTTCATCGGCCATTCCGCGCTGCATCTCGGCGAATCGGATGTGGTGGTGGTGTCGACCGCGGTGAATCGCTCCAATCCCGAAGTCGTGGGGGCGCAAGCCAAGCGCATTCCGGTGGTGCAGCGCGCGGAAATGCTCGGCGAACTGATGCGCTTCCGCTACTCGATCGCGGTCGCGGGCACGCACGGTAAGACCACCACCACGAGTTTGGTGGCAAGCGTGCTCGCCGAAGCGGGCCTCGATCCCACCTTCGTCATCGGCGGCCGTTTGAAGAGCGCCGACAGCAACGCCAAGCTCGGCGCCGGCCGCTACCTCGTGGCCGAGGCGGATGAGAGCGATGCCTCGTTCATGCACTTGCAGCCGATGATCTCGATCGTCACCAATATCGACAACGACCATCTGACGACGCACGACGGCGACTTCTCCCGGCTCAAGCAGAGCTTCGTCGATTTTCTGCACAACTTGCCGTTCTACGGTCTTGCGGTGCTGTGCGGCGACGATGCGCAGGTGCGCAGCATTTTGCCCACGGTGGCGCGGCCGTTCGTCACCTACGGCTTCGCTCCCGAGGCCGACATTCGTGCGGTGGACGTGGTGCGCGAGGGTCTGCGATCGCGCTACCGAGCGCTGCGCGTGGGTCATGTCCCGCTGCCGATCACGATCAACCTGCCGGGCCGCCACAATGTCTTGAATTCGCTGGCGGCGGTGGCGGTTGCGACCGAGCTCGATATTCCCGCGAGCGCGATTCAGCGCGCGCTGGCGAATTTTCAGGGCATCGACCGGCGCCTGCAGCAGTTGGGCGAGATCCAATGGCCGGGCGGCCGCGCGTTGCTGGTGGACGACTACGGCCACCATCCGACCGAAGTTGCCGCCACCTTGGACGCCGTGCGTCAAGGCTGGCCGTCACGGCGACTGGTGCTGGCATTCCAACCGCATCGCTACACGCGCACGCGCGACTTGATGGATGACTTCGGCCGGGTATTGGGCGAGTGCGATGTGCTGCTGGTCACCGAGGTGTATGGCGCGGGCGAGGCGCCGATTGCGGGCGCCGACGGGCGCGCCATCTGCCGCGCGGTGCGCACTCGCGGCGTGCTCGAACCGGTGTTCGTCGAGCGCGTCGACGATCTGGCGGAATCCTTGCGCGGCATATTGCGCGATGGCGACGTGGTGCTGACCATGGGCGCCGGCAACATCGGCGCCATCTCCCAGGATCTCAAGAACCGCTTCGCCGCGGGAGCCGCGGCATGAACGCGCAGCGCTCCTTCGGATTGGCGGCGGAATTCGATACGCGGGTGCTTTACGGCGTGTCCATGGCCAAGCACACGTCCTGGCATGTCGGCGGGCCTGCCGATGTTTTCTTCGCGCCGCGCGATGCCGACGACCTCGCGGATTTCGTGCGCCAGCTGCCGCTCGAGATGCCATTGCTCATGATCGGTCTCGGCAGCAATTTGCTGGTGCGCGACGGCGGAATCCGCGGCGCCGTCGTCGCCATGCATGGTGCCTTGGGCGGGCTCGAACTGCTGGGCGCAACGCGCATTCATGCCGAGGCCGGCGTGCCGTGCGCGCGCATCGCCCGGCAATGCGTGAAGTGGGGACTGGGACCGGCGGAGTTCTTCGCCGGCATCCCGGGCACCTTGGGCGGAGCGCTCGCGATGAACGCCGGGGCCTGGGGCGGCGAGACCTGGAATCACGTGCTCGAAGTGGACGTGCTCGATCGCGCCGGCATCCGCAGTACGCGCGCGGCGGCCGACTACGACATCGGTTACCGGCGCGTGCAGGGGCCGAAGAACGAGTGGTTCATCGGCGCGCGGCTTGAGTTCGAACACACGCCCGGAGTCAACGCCGACGCGATTCGCGAATTGCTCGACAAGCGTAAACAGTCGCAGCCCATCGGCGAGTGGAGCTGCGGCTCGGTGTTCACCAATCCGCCGGGCGATCATGCCGCGCGTCTGATCGAGAGTGCCGGCCTCAAGGGCTATCGCATCGGCGATGCGTCGGTATCCGAAAAGCACGCGAACTTCATCATCAACCACGGGCAGGCGCTCGCGGCCGACGTCGAGGCGCTGATCGAGCACGTGCGGCGCAGCGTGGCGCGCGTGCACGGCGTGCAACTGCATACCGAAGTGCGCATTGTCGGGGAGCCGGCATGACGCTGTTGCACACCAAGACACAATTTTCGCGGGTTACCCGCGCCGCCGATTTCGGCAAAACCGCAGTACTGCTGGGAGGTGATTCGAGTGAACGCGAGATATCGCTGATTTCCGGGAAGGCCGTCCTCGCCGCGCTCAAACGCCGCGGCGTCGACGCTCACGCCTTCGATCCGAAGGAGCGGCCGTTGGCCGAGCTGCAGAGCGCGGGCTTCGCCCGCGCATTCATCATTTTGCATGGGCCGGGCGGCGAGGATGGCACGATGCAGGGCGCGCTCGAGTGGTTAGGCGTGCCCTACACCGGCAGCGGTGTCCTCGCCTCGGCATTGACCATGGACAAGCTCAAGACCAAGCGGGTCGTGGTCGGCGCCGGCTACGCGGCGCCCGAGTACGCCGTGTTGTCGAGCCCGGCCGATCTGCCCGGCGCGCTCCAGCAGTTGGGCCTGCCGATGATGGTCAAGCCGGCATCCCAGGGCTCGAGCGTCGGGATGACCAAAGTCAAGACCGAGGCCGAATTGCCGGCTGCCTATGCCGAGGCGCGTGCGGTCGACCCCATCGTGTTCGCCGAACGCTTCGTCGGCGGCGATGAATTCACGGTCGGCGTACTGCATGACACGGCGCTGCCGTCGATTCGCATCCAGCCGGCGACCGAGTTCTACGACTATCAGGCGAAATACTTTCGCGACGATACCGAGTACCACTGCCCGAGCGGGCTCGATGCCAACGCCGAAGCCGAGCTGCAGGCGGCGGCGCTCGCGGCGTTCCGCGTGACCGATTGTTCCGGCTGGGGCCGCGTCGATTTCATGCGCGATCGCAGCAGCGGCAAATTTTATTTCATCGAAATCAACACCACGCCGGGCATGACCGATCACAGCCTCGTGCCGATGGCAGCGCGCCAATCCGGCATCGACTTCGACGAGCTGGTGTGGCGGGTTTTGGAGAGCAGCTTTCAACGGGAGCGCAAATGAACGCGAATTGGCTCATGCGGCGTAATCGATTCAAGAAACAAGCCAAGGGCGAGAAGCCGCCGCGCAAGTGGCCGGAGTTCCTTGCCGCATGGCGTACCTACGCGCGGCGCGCGGGTTTGCTGCTGCTGTTGAGCGGCGGCCTCGCAGGCCTCACCTGGGGCCTCGATCGCCCGATGCGGGTCATCTCGATGGACGGCAGCTTTCAGCGCGTCACTCCGGGTCAGATCGAGAAAGCGGTGGCGCCCTACAGTCATGCGGGCTTCATGTCGGCCGATCTCGATGGCATTCAACGTGCCATCGAGGCATTGCCCTGGGTGGAGCATGCGCGGATTCAGCGTCGCTGGCCGAACAGCTTGCACGTCACCGTGATCGAGCAAACTGCCGCCGCGCGCTGGGGCGAATCGGGGCTCTTGAATACCCGCGGCGAGTTGTTCGTCAAGTCCGCCACGCACGTACCGGCGGAACTGCCGCACCTGAGCGGACCGGACGGCACGGAATCGCAAGTCGCGCAGCGTTATCTCGCGCTGCAAGGACGGATGCTCGAGGCCGGCATGCGCATCGCCGCGCTGCGGCTCGATGAGCGCGGCGCGTGGGAGATGGACCTCGACAGCGGCGTCACCGTGCGCTTCGGCAGGCGCGACGTCGAGCAGCGCATCGACCGATTCATCCGCACCGCCGCGCAGGTCATCTCGCATCGGCTGAGCGAAGTCGCATACATCGATATGCGCTATTCCAACGGCTTTGCCATCGGCTGGCGCAATCCCGCGATGCCCGCGGCGGCGCCGGCCAAGCGCGCCGACGATGCCGACGCGTAGAGGTTGCAACGATTCTAATGGCTAAGCGTTCCGATCGAAATCTATTGGTGGGCCTGGACATCGGCACCAGTAAGGTCGTCGCCATCGTCGGCGAGATCAAGACCGACGGCGCGCTGGAAATCATCGGCATCGGCAGTCATCCGTCGCGCGGCTTGAAGAAAGGCGTGGTGGTCAACATCGAATCCACGGTGCAGTCGATCCAGCGCGCGGTGGAGGAAGCGGAGCTGATGGCGGGCTGCGAGATTCACTCGGTATACGCCGGTATCGCCGGCAGCCACGTGCGCAGCCTCAATTCGCACGGCATCGTCGCCATCAAGGACAAGGAAGTGGTGCAGGGCGATGTGGAGCGGGTGATCGATGCGGCCAAGGCGGTGGCCATCCCCGCCGATCAGAAGATCCTGCATGTGCTGCCGCAGGAATACATCATCGACAGCCAGGAAGGAATCCGCGATCCGATCGGCATGTCCGGCGTGCGTCTCGAAGCCAAGGTGCACATCGTCACCGGGGCCGACAGCGCCGCGCAGAACATCGTCAAGTGCGTGCAACGCTGCGGCCTCGCGGTCGATGACATCGTGTTGGAGCAGCTCGCCTCGAGTTACGCGGTGCTCACCGAGGACGAAAAAGACCTCGGCGTGTGCGTGGTGGACATCGGCGGCGGCACCACCGATATCGCGGTCTTCGGCGGCGGCGCGATTCGCCACACCGCGGTGATCCCGATTGCCGGCGACCAGGTGACCAACGACATCGCCGTGTCGATGCGCACGCCGACGCAGTACGCGGAAGACATCAAGATCAAATACGCCTGCGCGCTGTCGCAGCTCGCGAATCCCGACGAGACCATCGAGGTGCCGAGCGTCGGCGACCGCCCGCCGCGGCGGCTCGCACGGCAGACCCTCGCGGAGATCGTCGAGCCGCGCTACGAGGAATTGTTCGGCCTGATCCGCGACGAGTTGCGGCGCGCCGGACTCGAGGAGCAGGTGGCGACCGGCATCGTGCTTACCGGCGGCAGTTCGAAAATGGAAGGCGCCATCGAACTAGCCGAAGAAGTCTTTCACATGCCGGTGCGCCTCGGCGTGCCGCAGTACGTCAGCGGCTTGGTGGACGTCGTCAGCAATCCGATTCACGCCACCGGCGTCGGTTTGCTGCTGTATGCGAAGGGCAATCTCGACGCGCAACGCACCGAGGCGCCGCTGCTCGCGGGCGGCATGAAAAATATTTTCGAGCGCATGAAAGCGTGGTTTCAGGGCAATTTTTAACAGTGATTTGCGATTGATAAACGAAGGAGTACTGGAATGTTCGAACTGATGGACTCTTATAGTCAAAGTGCCGTCATCAAGGTGCTGGGCGTGGGCGGCGGCGGCGGCAACGCCGTGTCGCACATGGTCCAAGCCGGCCTCGAAGGCGTGGATTTCATTTGCATCAACACCGATGCGCAGGCGCTGAAGCACTCCAAGGTGCGCACCGCGCTGCAGATCGGCTGCAACATCACCAAAGGATTGGGCGCGGGCGCGGACCCTGAAGTCGGCCGGCAGGCGGCGATGGAAGATCGCGACCGCATCATCGAGCTGATCGAGGGCTGCGACATGCTGTTCATCACCGCCGGCATGGGCGGCGGAACCGGCACCGGCGCGGCACCGGTGGTGGCTCAAGTCGCCAAGGAGCTCGGCATCTTGACGGTGGCCGTGGTCACCAAACCGTTCGAAATGGAAGGCAACAAGCGCTCGCGCGTCGCCGACCAGGGCATGCTGGAGTTGTCGAAATACGTCGACTCCCTGATCACCATCCCGAACCAGAAGCTGTTGTCGGTTCTCGGCAGCAGCACCACGCTGCTCGACGCCTTCAAGGCGGCGAACACCGTGCTGCAGGGCGCGGTGCAGGGCATCGCCGAGCTCATCACGCGGCCGGGCTTGATCAACGTCGACTTTGCCGACGTGCGCACCGTGATGTCCGAGACCGGCATGGCAATGATGGGGTCGGGAAGCGCGGCGGGCGACGATCGGGCGCGCGAGGCGGCCGAGGCGGCGATCTCGAGTCCGCTGCTCGAGGACATCAACCTGTCGGGTGCACAGGGCATCCTGGTCAATGTCACCGCGGGCATGGACTTGTCCATCGGCGAGTTCCAGGAAGTCGGCAACGTGATCAAGCAATTTGCCTCCGACGAGGCCACCGTGGTGGTGGGCACCGTGATCGATCCGGACATGGCCAACCAGATCCGCGTGACGGTGGTGGCGACGGGTTTGGGCAAGCCGGTGGCGACCGCGCGGCCCGCGCCGATTCAAGCGGCCGCCGCTCAGGCGATTGCGCCGCCGCTGACCATGCGGGTGGTGCGTCCCAAGACGCCGATGATGCCGACCGACTACGCCATGCTGGACAAGCCCACGGTGCAGCGCAAACGCGCCGTCGGCGACGACATGCGTGCCGAAATCGAGTCGGAGGATTTGTTGGATATTCCGGCGTTTTTACGCCGGCAGGCCGACTAGCGACAGGGCGACATTCCAGGCTTGGCGCCCGCGGGGATCACACCCTGCGGGCGCCCCTTTTGGGCTGCCGAGCTTTAGGCCGGGGTGCGCGTATGGTACCTTTGCCGGTATCAACATAGTCCCCGGTTTTATTTGAGATGCTCAATCAGAGAACTCTGAAGAATTCGATTCGCGCGACAGGAGTGGGGCTGCACACGGGTAAGAAGGTGCTGATGACCCTGCGGCCGGCGCAGCCTGATACGGGCATCGTGTTTCGGCGCACGGATTTGGAGCAAGCCGTCGATATCAAGGCGCATGCCGAAAATGTCGGCGACACCACCATGGGCACGACCTTGCATCGGGGCGATGTCAAAGTGTCCACCGTCGAGCATCTGCTGTCGGCTCTGGCCGGCCTCGGGATCGACAATGCCTTGGTCGAAGTCAGCGCCGGCGAAGTGCCGATCATGGACGGCAGCGCCGGTCCGTTCGTGTTCTTGCTGCAGTCGGCCGGCATCGAGGAACAAAAAGCTCCCAAGCGATTCACTCGCATCCTCGAGAGTTTGCAAGTCGAGGACGGCGACAAGTGGGCGCGTTTCGATCCCTATGACGGCTTCAAAGTGAACTTCGAGATCGAGTTCAATCATCCGACCTTCAAGAAACACTCACAAGTCGCCTCGATGGACTTCTCGACCACCTCGTTCCTGCGCGAGGTGAGCCGCGCGCGCACCTTCGGCTTCATGCGCGACTTGGAGAGCTTGCGGGCGCGCAATCTCGCGCTTGGCGGCAACATGGACAATGCGATCGTGCTCGACGACTACCGCGTGCTCAACGAGGACGGCCTGCGCTATGAAGACGAGTTTGTGAAGCACAAGATTTTGGACGCCATCGGCGATCTATATCTTTTGGGGCATAGCCTCATCGGCGAATTCAGCGGCTACAAATCCGGCCACGCGCTCAACAATAAATTGCTGCGCACCCTGATCGATACGCAAAGCGCGTGGCAGGAAGTGACGTTCGAGAGCCTGGCCGACGCGCCGATTTCCTACGTCGCGGCGGCCGCGGCTCGAGCCTGACACCGGTAGAGCCGAAGACTGGGTGCATGTGGGGAATTTGCCGGCACGACGCCAAGTGGTGCAATGCCCAAATCGGCTGGGGTAATCAAAAAATCAAACACCGCCAGGCGGCACACCGCACTGAGCTGCTGAATCGAAAGCCCGAGACCGGGAGCCGCGTCGTCCCAGCCGAGAAATGCCTGCGGCGGCACGATCGATTGCAACTCCCGTGCTCGCCGCTCAATTTCGAGCGCCGCGTTTCGCGAAAACACCATGCCGGACGTTTGCATCGACGACAGATAGTTCGGTCTATCGAGCACGATCCAGGCGGCTAGCGGCGAGTCGGGCCAGAATACATCCGCTCCCGGCGGTATCTGTTCACGCCAGGACGCGAATTGCGCCACGCGCTGTTGCGGAAAATACCGAGTTGACCACTGCGCCCAGGCGGTCGGAAGCAGTGCGATACAGCCGAGCGCTGCAAGTGCTGCGACGGCGGCCAATCCAAAACGGCCGCGCGCCGTCATCGTCAGCCATGCGGTGCATGCGATGAGCGCCAGCGCGAAGCTGCCATCGTGCGCGAAGCTGACGGCGCGCCGCACCCACGACGGGATGGCGTGATCGAGATAATGCGCCTCCGTGAATTGAAGATTCGTGCCGAGCCGCCAGGCAGCGGCGATGGCCAGCATGGCGCAAGCGCCGAGGAGCACGAGCTTGGCCGTGCTTCGCGCAAGGCGCTGCTGCGACCAGAGAACCAGCGGCGCGATGGGCGCCATCAGCGCAAGTTCGGTGGCGCCGAAAATCCAGGCGGCGGCGAGCAGTAACGCGGCCGCACGCCCGCAGGCACCCTGTGACCAGAGTGCCGGCATGATCAACGGCAGCATCAGAACGGCCGTGACCGTCCCCAACCACTCGAAGCGCCAGGGCTGGCATTGCGCGATGAGCACGAGATGCAAGGTGTCGCAGGCGACGAAGGCTAACAGTAGGCCACCCGCAGTCGTCGCCAACGACGCCAGACACAGGGCCCGGCCGCGGTCGCTGTCGAGCGCACGGACGCCGACGCTGAGCGTCGAGAGCGTCGTCGCGACCCGTCCCCAATCGTCGAGCTGCCAATCCGCCACAAACAAGTAGGGACTTCGTTCGCGCACCAGGTGCAGCCACTCGGCGTCGAAGCGGCCGCCCCCGACGGAGGCTGCGACAGCGCCCAGGCAGAGGAGCATCGCGATGGCTGCGGCGAATAAACTCGCCCTCGAGCGCGTGCCGGGCGTGATCCAAGAGATAGAGAGGCACGCGGCGATGCCGGCCGCCGCCATGATCGGGTGCACCACGAGCGCGAACAGCATCAGCAGCGCCGCTAACCGATGCCGCGAGCTCAACGCCGCGCCGATGCCCGCGAGCGCGAGCGCTTCTGCGGCCATGCGCGGCGTCAAAAATTGCTCGATGCAGCTGAAGATTCGATAGGCGCCATAGTCGCCAGGGACTGCAAGCAGGGCGCAGACGGCAATGAGCGCGAGCCGTGGCGGCATCAGCGCGCGTGCCAAGCTGAAGGCCGCGGCCAACAATGCGGCTTGTGAGGCCAGAGTGAGCCACGCCGCGGCATCCTCGGGGCCGAGCCACCGGCTCGCCGTGGCGTATATGGAACTGAAGATGGTGTATCGATCCTGAGAGCCGAAGCGCAGGAACACATCTTTCGAGAGGGAGCCCGAATCGAGCCGCGCCAGCGCTTGCAATGTGTACAGGCTCGCGTCCTGAAAGATGCCGCGATACAGATGCGATAGCGCCCAGAGCATGATGCAGAGCAACAAAAACGCCATGACGCCGAGCCGCGCCCGCGAAACGTCCGGGTCTTTAGGGGTGGGTGCCGTGGCCATTTAACAGATTATGTCGTGTGCGCCGCGCCATCGACGTGATCGGTGTCCCAAGGGGAGCTAGGTGACTGGCGGTACCACGCGAATTCGAACCACAGAGATCTCCACCGCCAGCGAACTGGCAACGGCCTTACGGACGGTGACCGTGAAATAGCGAATGCGTGAGGCCCAGACGGAACCCGTGACGCCAATGGTTAGGCGGTTCTGATCGATACCGGCGCTGACCACCGCTTGGGCGAGCCGCGCAGGCAGCGCCGCGCGCACTTGCTCCACGACCCGGGAGCGTTCCTTCGATCGGCTTTTAAGCGCCGTGAGTTTGTTTCCAGGTCGTGACAATAAGTCACTGACGCTTCTAGGGTTTTGCATTGCAGCAGTGGATTATGGTGACAAACTGCATGTTGAAAGCGTGCGGAAATCCTTGTTTTGAGTCAGTTTTCTGCATAGTCTACAGCCATCGCACGGCATAAACTTTTTTCACCTGGCAGGACATGATGCACCGGATTGAAGCATGACGGCATTCGAGGCATTCATATGAATGTCATCTTTGTCGGTCGAAATTCGGGCCGAATGAGGCAATTCGACCTCCGTCATCCCGCCATTGTGGCGGCCGCCGTGCTCGTCGTCCTCGCCGTGGTGGGCGGTGCTTTTTCGCTCGGCATGGGCTTGGGCGCCCGCCACAACAGCGCCAATACGGTCAATCAGCTCGGCAATTGGTCTGCGGAGCTGCTGCGCCAGCAGGCGCAACTCGAGAATGTCAAACGCGTGCTACAGGAGAAGGTGAACGCCCTGGCAATGCGCGTCGGTCAGATGAATGCGAATGTCATCCGGGTGAACGCGTTGGGTAAACGCCTGACCCGCATGGCCAAGCTCGATGACGGAGAATTCGACTTCGGCAATCCTCCGGCCCAGGGCGGCGCGGAGAGTGGCGCCGACGGTCAACCGGCGCAGATCCCGAACTTGAGCGCCATGGTCGATGACCTGGGGACGCAACTTGCGAGCCGCGAACAGC